>Ga0214923_10009440_pt1 | contig 10161 bp, 3 predicted proteins | sample LL1510_MetaG_FD_177993 | JGI IMG/M metagenome (GOLD analysis project Ga0214923, IMG submission 177993) | Freshwater microbial communities from Lake Lanier, Atlanta, Georgia, United States - LL-1510 | ecosystem: Environmental > Aquatic > Freshwater > Lake | place: USA: Georgia | collected 2015-10-15
TGGTGAGATGGAGTATTTGGTAATTTTTGGAATTCATTAATGTAAATATTGTGATATTGTAGATATTTTGATATTTATTTTACATTAATATATTTCACGGATTTCACGGATTTCACGGATTTCACGGATTTCACGTCTACTCATCCACATCGCCTCCGCGCTGATCATATTCGCCATTATCATCCCCACCATCCCCACCATACTCATCATCATTGCCTTGACGATTATAATCGTCGTCTAGTTCGGCATCAATAAACGCAGCATCGTGATGCGCCTCTTCCTCTTCAGTCGCATATATATCGCGCATACGCTGTGTAACTTTATCGGCCTTAATACGCTTGTCTAAGCGTGACTTATCCTCTTCACGTTTAAATTCTGCTTCCATAGCTTCGCGTTCTTCTTCATATGTAGCTGGAACATAAAAACGAAGTCCCTTTGTTCCACCTACATTCCAATCACCTAAACGTAGATTCTTTTTTATATTTTCCATCTCACGCTCATCTTTCTGCATCTCGCGCAAATCACGTGTTATAATATCCTTTTCCTTATCTTTCGACTGCGTTATATCCTCCTTTATATCACGTCTGTGCACGTTTATAGCATTCTTGTCCACTATCATAGTATCTAGAAGGGCTATCAACAACTCCGCCACCTTTTGTTTTAATTCTACGCTCTCTTCTGACATTATCCTCAACTCCGAAACGACAGATACACCATTTTGCTCAGATTGTGCTTGTAATACAGAAGTAAGTTCAGACTCAAGCTCCTCGGGCAATCCCTGCTCTTGAACATTCATTATTGGTGTTCTAGCTATAGTAACATACTTCAATATCACATTTAACAAATAATACGTAAACAAATACCGTATTAAGTCGTCGTTAAATACCGAATAAAATCCTTCGCCCACTTTTATGCGGTCCTCTCGCTCATTTATACGCGAAGATGCAGCTGCAGCTGCCTCTGCCACTGAACGTTGCGCCATTGCTGCCCTCCTTTCTCGCTGCGCTTCCTCGCCGCGGCGTTTACTTTGTTTAGATCGCTGCTTACCGCTAATATCAACATCCTGGAAAAACTCCGCCACATCTTGCTCACCTTCTATCACCATTAGCTCGTCATCTGAACCTTCTATATCAATGAATGGAATAACTCGCGCCAACAAAGGAGTATGAGAAGCAAATATTAACCATTTACCCATCGTATCTTTCACTTGTGTCAATAATCCGCGAAGTATACTATCTTTATCCTTGAAAAATTTATCAATCCTAGAATAATACCGTTTAACAATTTCCTGTATATCTTTCACGTGATACTTCGATAAACCCCAATGTTTTGATATCGCAATCTTATTATAATCTATATTATTCAACATAATATTCGGGAAAACATCCACCAAATTCCGTATCTGCGTCACTACATATTCCATACCCTTATATGTAGATGTATCCTTTCGAGGACACAGAATACCATCGCCTACGGCCTTGAAACTCGCAGCATTTAATAGAAAACTCTTATAGCGCTGTTGAGTCCTACTATTTATACGCTTATTATCATTTATGAAATTTAATACAGTCTCCACAATCTCTGAATTTCGTTCAGCCAAATAATTCTTTAAATCTCTCAACTCTTCCGTATCTTCCGTAATTTCAATATCAAAAGTGTCCATCACGGCTTTCAACCTTAGGACAAGCGACTCGGGTATTTCAAGATTTTCAGGGGTTTTATGCTCTTCCCACGATGTGATAAGATCGCGCAATTGCTGGATATAGGATACATTTTTCAACTCGAAATCAAATGGGATAATATGTTCGTGATTCACGATTTGTAGTAGAGCCTCTAGTGCCTCATTCGTATAATTATATTCACCGGTGCTCTTTAGTTTCTCTATTTTACTTCGAAGAGATTCTTCGCCGGGATTATATATACGCTCTGATGGTTTTTGATGACACAAGTGCTGGATATTTTCAGGAATTGGTATAGTGTCATTGTTGAATTTACAATAGGTTATAAATGCCAAATATATAGTCGTCTCATCGAATCCTTCGGGGATTTCCGGATATTTTGTGCGCGTATTTTTGGGGTCCAATAGCGACACGGATTTCTGTAGTGATATAATATCGTGAATATTATCACATAGATCCTTAACTATTTTGTTGTAATTTGATATATTCGCATCGTGTTCCACAAAATATCGCACCGTATTTATCGAACCCTCGGGATTACAGCACGCATTCTCAACAAACGGCTCATTAGCACCATTTGTCATAATTAATTTCTCTTTGCTTACAACATCCTGGATGAGAACCTGTATAGCAAATGAAAAATGGATAATCTTTGAACGAATCGCAGATATTTTATCATACTGCATTTTTTGACCCTTAGAAAATTCCTCCTTTAATGTTCGCTGGAAATTTGGAGACAAAGATTCTGGAGTCGTGATTTTAATCTTTGAAAGCGGTGGTAAAAAATTTATCCAGCGTTTAATATCGTGCTCCACAGGCAATTCTTCGGCAGCATATAATTTATTATATTCTCTCTTTTCTTCTAATTTCGTCTGTATTGTTGCATTGGTTATAACAAACTTGTCCATAAATGTCTTCATCTGATCAATAACTGTCTGTTCCTTCTTTATCTTTTGAATTGTGTTCCACGGCTCTATACCGGAGCTGATTTTTATGGCAATACAAGAAATATATTTAAGCAAGGAATAATCACCTTCGCCATCTAAAGGATACCCAACAAACGAACGCAAACAACCCGGGAATGTCTTGCGCGTTTTTATAGAAGGTATCGATGTCTGAATCGTCACTGCAATATACGAAAGTGTAACCATCAATATACTGAGAAGTTTATATTCTCTATATGTTTTCGTTCTTTTGCCTCCAGCATTATATGATGCCTCTGTCGGGAAAACAGATGAACAAATAAATTTCGTAGCATTTTCAACAATAAATAATCTCTTAGTCTCCAAATCAATACCCATATATTTCGCCATTGTCGTAACAACATTACTCATCATCTGGGAATCAGGGTTTGTAAATGTAGCTATCTTTCGATCTTGAATACTCTGGATTAAACTTTCGCTTAAACTACTCTGAATAACATCGCGAGTCTGTAACTTATATCCAGCAGCGTCATAACCTTCTTCGGTATCAAGGTCAATATACTTTATAACATAACCACTGTGTTTGTCAGTCCAAGCCTCGCCATCCTCACTAATCGAACCACGGTCCTTACAAATCGTATCTATCGCCATTTGAACATCACCCTGGTTTAGAAATGTTGAAGCAATCGTTTCAAAAAAAGATGGCACCAATTTAGTATTCGTATCTTTACAATATAACCAATATGGGCTTTCAATCTCGATACTATGAGGCATTTGCGTGCTTACTTCAATTGCTTTTCGCGTAAACCTTTGAATAAATCGCATAACATTTTTCTGGCGTTTGACATAATCTGTCTGACCTAAAATAAGGTCGAAAATGCGAGCATATGGAGATACTGGCATATTACTAGTTCGGTCGATGTCTATACCGGTCAAATATTGGAAGTCGTTATATTTATATATATTATACTTCTGGATGTTTCGCAATTTCTCAATCGTGTCAAGAGTATATTTATATTTACGATATACTGTTTCCAATATAAGCTTTTTTGTTTCGTGGACTCGAGAATCAAATTCATCATACATCTGTTTTACGATTTGGTCTTTTAATGTATCGGCAGCCAAATCGGGGTTAAGGCATTTCTTATTTATAGAGAAACAATCATTCTTAACGTTACAAAAATACGCTGTATCATACATACTTACGGATGAAGGAATTGTATCGTCTTTGACCCACTTACCTTTGTCACGAATATAATATTCATAGCGGACGCCATCGTGAGCCGCCTCACCTTCTTCAGCGCCTTGACCACCGAATGCTCCACCACCGCCACCGCCAGACTCCTCATCTTCAATAACGAGAACAGCATACTGCCCATCTTGAACGGCGCGCCGCCCACGCATCATATCGCGGACTTCAGATCTGGCATCATTTATAGGAAGCTTCGTCTTCTTCATATATCGGCTCATAAGAAATGACTCAAAATCGGCTTCACTATATTCTGCCCTTTCCTTTTCAAATTTATTTAAAAATGGATAATCCGTAAAATCATATAACTTATCGTAAAATATTTCTTCGCCTTCATCTTCCTGTAAATCAGACTTATCTGTATATTTCTTAGTAAGAACGAAATTCTTACACGTATTTTTTTCGTTACCTGCTTTTATTTTTTCGTCAAATTTTTCTGTTTCCTGGGCATATAATTGGTCAAAGTCAAAAGGCGTTATAAGATCTTCATTAATAACGGCAAGAGTGTTCATATATAATCGCGCATTATCTACACAAATAAGACGATATAAAATCTCTTCATTTGAAAGAGCCACATTTGGAAACACTTTATCGTCACCAAATCCAACAGAAGACGATAGAGGAGCACCACGTCGTTCAGTAATTTTTGAGCGCCGTGACTCTTCCATATAACTATGCATCGCTGTAATAACTGGCGCAATTACATTTGTTTTTAGCAAATAAGCTTTATCGGGGTATTCCTTATTAATTTCCTCAAAATCTTTAGGATATTTTTGCTTAATTATATTATATACACTAGTCAAATCTGCCATACTTTCTGTATCAATTGGCATCTTATTTGCCGTTTCAACATATTTTGTGGCTTTAGCAATAGCGCGCTGTTCGGGCCTTTCAGTAAATTTATCTAAATCGGCTTCGAAATCTAAATCTTCCATAGAACTCAAAGTAATAGGTTTTTTACTTTGAAGAGTATCACTTACACCGCCTCCGCCTCCGCCTCCGCCTCCGCCTCCGCCTCCGCCTCCGCCGGATTCTGCACCCTTAAAATTTTCAGGGGACATACCATAAATACCTAGAATATCAGTGTCGTATTTAACCTGTTTAGAATCACTAAGCAAATTATATAGAGCGGAAGCGGCGGCACATTTTGAAGCATATTTCTTGGAAGATAAAATGGCATATTCCTTTGCCGCTTGAACGAGTTTCGCTTTATAGTTCAATACATTCTGTTCGATCATAGACACTATAAGATTGTATTGTTTTGCATCTAAGTCGCGAACATAAACCATAAAAGGCTGTAAAACGGATACATAATTTGTAAGAGTTATATCACCGGTAACGTATTTATTCATAACATCAAACAATAAATTGGTTGTCGGGACAAACATTTGAATAAATTTATTATACTTCTCTCGCGAATCCAACTCTTGGCTAGAGATGAAAGTCATAAAACTTGAAGCAAATTGCGCCATCTCTGTATCAGAATATTGACTAGTTGTTTCACGCTCCTCCAATTCAATCGTTTTCTGTGTAATACTCGTATTTTTACGCAGCAAATTCCAGTATTGGATAAAATTTTTGTTCATATTTGCGCGGGAAATAATACTGGTTTCTGGTAGAGAAATATTCGAAAATACAATTGCCGGTTCTGGGAGGGTTACAAACGACTGAATATTAACCTCATCTGGTTGAGTAAGAGATACAGTTTCTACTACATCATAGTTTCGTTTCCCAAAAGATTTCGATTTTTTTATTCGAATATTGGAAAGACCGAGGTTATAGGTTTGTATAATGAACCGACTTCTTTTTATGGCATCACGTTTTACAATACTAGAATAAAAATTGCCGAGATTATCCAAAACGGCGGCAAGATTTGTCTGAACAGATTGGATAATGGGACCATCCGCGTTTTGAAAAGGAGTGATGTAGTCGCTTATTTTCGACATATACGCCTTAAATGTTTCCCTGCTTGATGAATAATCCTGCTCAATCGTATTAAAAGTGTCGATGCTTTCGTCAATAGTGCTAAGCGTGAAATCAGTTTGGTCACCGGAAGGGACAGACTCTACGTTGTAAAATTTGCGAATATTTTTGGCAATAGGCATAATCCAGAACAATTTCTGATTCAATGACATAAGCGCTTTAGCAAGAGGTTTATGATTTTCGGTGTTATAGGGTCTTGGTGTAGCATTACCATTTGCGTCAAATATGGAGAATTCGTCGCGTAGCTGGCAGAAACGCTCAATTAAGCTATGAATATTATTTAATACAGCTTTTGTGCGTTTTTCATTTGGCACTTCGGAAACCAACTCATTTAACAGATCGGAAGTCTGTTTTTCAATACTGTAACGTTTTTGCTCTTCGGGAAGCTCAACGACCTGGATAATCGGAGCCAAATCATCGCCGAATTTAATTGAATCGGCATCTATTAAAATCTCATTAAGCATAGACTTCATTTCTTCTACGGGAACTTTCGCCACGATATCTTCATCTTCAGAAACGACGGCGCCCCTAGATTTACTTATAGAAATCGGTTCAACACCTTGTGCCGCATCTTCGTCAACAGAACGTAGAACACGTTTATCAAGGTTGGCTGATTTTGTTGCTTTGGATGCTTCTTCTACTTTACTGGGAGGGCTGCGTATTTCGATATACTCAATTGGTATATTTTCCGGTATACCTTTATAGGCGAAGTCTAAATAGAAAATTTGGTCACCAGGGTATGTTTTTACTTCAATCATATCTTCTTCTAAATCTGTGATTTGACCGGTGATAATAGTAGGTAGATCTCCGCTGAAACTTATATTTATCCATTTACCAACAGTTAATCCGTTTTGCTTGGCATAACCAGGGAATTCAGGACGGTCCAATATATAGATAGACGTAATAGACTCGTCGGTGAATCCACCATTTGGACCAATAGTGAGAACGAGACTAGTGGTAGTAGCAGCATTGATTAACTTTAGTTTAGTTTGATCAGCGTAAATGATAAGATATATTTGGTCATTTATAGTTGAATTTGTAGGGGCAATAATTTGTATAATATCTCCTACGCCTATTGAAACACTTGATGAGAAAGACGATAAAGATGACGAATCTGATACCGATGCTTGTGGTGGTGGTGGTGGAATATATGAAGGTTCATTAGACATATAGTTTGAAGAAGGCGGAGGCGGTGGAATATCAGGAGACGATTCACCGGATGAAGAAGAAAATTGCGGTGGTGGAGGAGGAGGCAATTCATCTTCGGGGGATGAAGATAAACTATTTGGTTTTTCTGATTTTTCTAATTGTAATGATGGTGATAAAGCTGGTTCTTGAGTTGACATTGCTTTATATATTATAATAGAATTTTTTATAAATAGTTAAATATGAATATAATGTTTAATATAATGTTTAATATAATGATTAATATAATGATTCAAAACACCCCTCCCTCAAAACAGACCTATCAACAAATTAGTTAATAAAATATATATAAAGAGAAATCAATATAATAATATACATACACAAGTTACAATAACTACTGTAATCCAATGTTTGATCTGAAAAAGAACGAGGGTTTTGATCGATTGCTGAAGATGATTGGCGAGCAGAACGAGAAAAATATCGACCATTCAGTCGAAATCGAAAAAATCCTTAATAGTCTTAAATTAACAATGAAAACTTGGAATACAGTTATTGGGATGTATTATATTATCAAGTATGATAAGACGGCACTTGGGCTAACACAGGAAGATTTCGCATCTATCGGATTATTGAGGTCGATTGTTGTGGATGAAAGCGGCAAGGTTGTTTCATATTCTCCGCCGAAATCGCTTAATATCACTGGTGAGAGAGAGACACATTTTAACAAAAACAATATATTGACCCCTGTTGGCGAAGAGAATACAAATGAATGGGATGTAGAGGAGTTTGTAGAGGGGACAATGATTAATATGTTTTGGACACAAAAAGGAGATAGTTGCTGTTGGGAGATCGCGACGAAGAGCACGGTGGGTGGTAATGTTACTTTTTTCTCGCCGAAAAATCCTAAAGACAATGTAGAAATTCGTGAAAAGGATACATTCCGTAATATGTTTTTTGAGACGTGCGCGAAGGATGGAATAGACTATGCGAATTTTCCAAAGGAGTTTATGTATAGCTTTGTATTACAACATCCCAAGAATAGGATCGTGTTGCCAATTACAGAAGCGAAGATTTATCTGATTGGGTTGTATATGATCAATCAAGACACACTGGTAGTGAGTCAGCTTAATCGAACAGGATTTGTTAAGACGTATTGTGCAAACTCTATTCTGACACCTAAATCGTTGTTTTCTACGGATTATACTTTTTCTGGCTTTAAGACAGAGTTTGCTTCGATAAATTCACCATATAATATGATGGGTATCGTATTTAACAATATGGTTACAGGAGAGCGTATGAAACTTCGTAATCCAAATTATGAGCTAGTGAAGAATGCGAAGGGAAATGAAAATAAGATTATGCTACAATATTTGTCACTTAGGCACGGCGGACGCGTCGCCGATTATTTGAAATCATTTCCTGAATATAAAAATGATTTTTCAGTGTATAGGAATAGTGTACATGCATTTACCAAAAATTTACACCAGAACTATTTGGACTGTTTTGTGTTTAAGAAGAAACCATTTGGCGAATTCCCGCAACAATATAAGAAATATATGATTATGTTGAACAAAAAATATATTGATGAATTGCGTGAAAATAGAAATTGTGTAACATTTAACTATGTGATGGAGTATGTGAACAAGGTTGAACCAGGAGCATTGTTGTTCTCGCTGAATTATGTAGTGAGAGAGCATAAGAAAGTGATTCAAAGATTGGAGGAACCGATTGAATCAGCAACCACCGAACTTGAAGTAAACTCAGAATCGATAACAATTGAAAAAGAGAAGGTAAAACAAGAGTAAAACGATAGTAAATATTATTTAGGATATAGAATGTAGGATGTAGGATATATAATGTAGGATATATAATGTAGGATATAGGATATATAATGTAGTCCTTATGATTTGTTATTTAGGATTTAACATTATGATTATATAATAATTATAATGTTAAAAAATTGATTTCGTTAATAAATGATAAATATAAATCAGCAATACATTGCAACGCAACGTAATACAAGCAAAATGGTGAATACAAGACAACAAAAGGCAACACAGTCAAAACAAGCACACGCACAATGCTCAAATAAGTATGAGACAGGTGTTCAGACGAGATCTGGAGCACGCAAACTGGAGAGAGTTGAATTACCGAGGATTGTTCTATCCAAAGAAATGAATAAACGTTTTCAAATAAAGAAATCCATCGCAAAGAATTCGGGGGAGGCGGTGATTGAACAAAAATTAAAAAAACTATTCAAATATCAAAGACAATACAAAGAACACCGAAAACAGAACAATGATGAAATGCTTGCGATATGGAAGAATTTCAACTCGGCATTTACCCTGATCGAAGGACTATATAAGTTCAAAGACCGTGTAGAAGATAGGTAAGATTTTATTAAAGTGTAATGCTAAGTATAAGTATAAGTATATATTATATATTATATGTTATATATTATATGTTATACATTTTTTACGCATCGTTTGATACAAACCAGTAACTTGTACCACCAATCGTAGCTACTTGGAATTTGCGCATTAATTGTGTTTGCAAAGGACCCCAATCATAACTGTTGGTAGGCGTTTGTGAAATTGTATTATCAATACCTATAATATTAGATGGACCTGTTAGACCAGTTATAAATGTTATTTTCTGGGTCGTTGCTTGTGATTGTGTTCCTGCCGTTTTTCTAAATTGAACATACCTTCCGTCATCTGCACTTGTTATAGGGGGTAGTGTAATAGTGAATGGTCCAGTACTGCCAGTTAAAAATATATAATTATAATAATGATCAGACCATAATGTATAATCTCCTGATATATATCCAACTGATTCTTGAATTCCACTTCTAACAAAAGTCATTTTTGTAGGTGTCATTGTAATAGAAGATGATAGCGTATTGTTAGCGCAAACAAATGAACCGGGATTATGAACCGCTTCACCTGTTGCGCCTGTTGGACCAAACCGTAACGATGATAAATTTGCTGTATTAATATATGGAGTAAAATCGGTCCATGTTAGTTGTCCTGCAGCTGCAGGACCTGTCGCACCAGTAACTCCTTGAATACCTTGTGCACCTGTAGCACCTGTCGCACCTGTCACTCCTTGAATACCTTGTGCACCTGTAGCACCTGTCGCACCAGTAACTCCTTGAATACCTTGTGCGCCCGTCGCACCA
>Ga0214923_10009441_pt1 | contig 10160 bp, 8 predicted proteins | sample LL1510_MetaG_FD_177993 | JGI IMG/M metagenome (GOLD analysis project Ga0214923, IMG submission 177993) | Freshwater microbial communities from Lake Lanier, Atlanta, Georgia, United States - LL-1510 | ecosystem: Environmental > Aquatic > Freshwater > Lake | place: USA: Georgia | collected 2015-10-15
CCTTTGTAAAATTATTAACGTATTTCATACTTCCGTAACCTGAAAGCACAGTCGGGGCTGTGGATCTTGTTAGACCGGCATTTAAGCTGTCTTCGTGTGTAATTACTTGTGAAAAGCCAACGCTTGTAAGTAAGAAAGTGCAAAATGCTGCTAATTGTTTTTTCATAGAAATGTTTTTTGATGGGACAAATTTAGATTTAGTCTAAATAAGGAGCAATACCTAAAAAAGGGTATTCTGCCGTCATTGTGGAAAAAAGATTCCTGTATGTAAAAAACCTATCCTACTAATTCCGTTGCTTGGTTCATCTAAATAACTACTTTAGCGACCTACAAAATTTACGAGTATGACTAAAATGAAAAGTACAATTTTGGCTTTGGCCTTATTTGCCGGTTTCTTTGCAAGAGCCGACGAAGGAATGTGGTTTTTGATGTTCATTGAACGTTTGAATCACCGCGACATGGAAAAAATGGGTCTACAATTGACCACAGAAGAAATCTACAGTATCAACCATTCTTCACTGAAAGACGCAGTTGTGCAATTTAATGGTGGATGTACGGCTGAATTAATTTCACAAGAAGGTTTATTGTTAACGAATCACCACTGTGGATACGATGCCATTGCAGAACTTTCAACTCCGGAGCAAGATTATTTGACAAATGGATTCTGGGCAGCTGATCACAGTAAAGAACTAAAGCCTAAGTCGTTGTACGTTCGCTTTTTCGTTCGAATGTACGACTGTACGAAACGTATTTTAGCGAAACTAAATGATGGAATGTCTGAAACAGATCGCGACAAAGCCATCAAAGACGAAATCGCATTGATTGAAAAGGAAAACAATGAAGGTGGGAAATATGTTGTTAGCGTTCGTTCGTTCTTTCAAGGAAATGAGTTTTATTACTTTGTTTACCAAGATTATAAAGATGTTCGTTTGGTTGGAACTCCCCCAGACAATATTGGGAAATTTGGTGGAGACACGGATAATTGGGAATGGCCACGTCATACGGGAGATTTCTCGATGTTCCGAATTTATGCTGACGCAAATGGTAACCCAGCTGAATATTCGCCAAACAATGTGCCATTAAAACCTAAGTATTCATTGACAGTAAACATCAAAGGAGTAAAAGAAGGTGATTTCGCTATGATTTTAGGTTACCCAGGAAGAACAAACCGTTGGTTGCCAGCAGGAGGAATTGAGCAAAACGTAAAATATGCTTATCCAGCTTGGGTTGAAGCATCAAAAATGGCAATGGACGCCATGAAAAAATACATGGACAAAGACGATGCAGTTCGTTTGAACTACGCTTCTAAATATGCAGGAATTGCAAACTATTGGAAAAATCGTCAAGGAATGATTGATGCATTAACGAAATTTGGAACAGCAACTTCTAAAGCTGCTAACGAAGCAAAATTCAATACATGGGCGAACAAGAAAGAAAATGCAGAAAAATACGGAACTGTAGTTGCAACCATTAACAATTATTACGCCGCAACAAACGATAAATCGCGACATGACAACTATTTACAAATCATGTTTAGAGGTTCTGAGTATGCAAAAATCACTCGTACATTAGGTGGTCAATTAGAAACGTATGCTAAAGCTGACGAGGCTAAACGTGCAACAATGAGTGGTGAATTGAAAGCAGGAATCGAAGATTTTTTCGCTGGAATTTATCTTCCTGCAGAAAAAGATATTATGATCGACGGTTTGAACCTGTACGCTAAAAAAGCAGGTTATAAATTGGTTCCAGCTATCGATGCTGCTTACAGAAAAGGAAACGGAGACGTAAAAAACTATGTGAATGCTATTTTTGAATTAAGCTTTTTGACATCAAAAGAAAAAATGTTAGCCTTTTTGGAAGCTCCATCAGTTGACCTATTGACAAACGATCCATTGTACAAATTATCAGCGGATATGATTGCACATTTGAATGCAAAAACAGATGAATTGACGAAATTACAAAACGACTTCGGACGTTCATACCGTTTATTGGTAGATGGAATGCGTCAATCAGGTTTGAGTCCAATCAAATATCCAGATGCTAACAGTACCTTGCGTTTAACGTATGGAAAAGTGAGCGCTTTGCCTGCTGACAAACGCAACGATGCGAAAGTGAATTACTACACAACTTTGCAAGGAACCATCAACAAATACAAACCGAACGACGAAGAATTCGACTTACCAAAACGTTTGATCGAGTTGAACGACAAAAAAGATTTCGGTGAATATGCCGACAAAGCAGGTTATATGCCGGTAAACTTCTTAACGAACAACGACATTACAGGTGGTAACTCAGGTTCCCCAGTTTTGAACGGAAAAGGAGAGTTAATCGGATTGGCATTTGACGGTAACATTGAAGCAATGGCAGGTGACGTTATTTTCGATACCAAATTGCAAAAAACAATCAATGTGGACATCCGTTATGTATTGTTCATCATCGACAAATATGCTGGTGCAAAACACATTGTAAACGAAATGAAAATCGTTCGCTAATTAGTTTAGTAAATTAAAGTTATTGGAACCCCATTCGAAAGAGTGGGGTTTCTTTTTGTCTAAAAAATAAAGTATGAATAAATCAGTTTTTGCGCGTTCAGCAGATCAAAACACTTCATACTTCTTCCTTTTTTCAGGGTCAGGCTTTCCATTTCAAGTCCTCGTTCATATCTCACTATGGGCATTCTCGTTACTATCCCTAAAGCGGGTGAGGGAATTGAAAATGGTAAAAGTGAAAAAAGAAAAATAGATGTTTGCTTCAATTAGTAGGAATAAATTGAAATGTAAAAAAGATAGCAATTTGATGGATAGATCTGATTAAACATCTATTGCTTTCAAATTATTCTCCACCGGCTTTTTATCCATTTTTGTAAACGCAAAGGATCTTTTCCCTAAATCTTTTAAAGAAGCTCCAATGTGGTAAATGGTTTCGTTTTTAGTAATTAAAAAACAATCATGGCTTTTTGAAACACAATTATTTCAAAATTACCGAATTGTTCGTTTGCTTTTTGGATGTCAAGTGTTAATTGCTGGGTGATTGTTTTAGTGAACAACGTGACCTTAACAGGTTTTTCTTTTTAGCTAAATGCGGGCGGGTGCTTTCGTCGATGTAATTGTCAATAAGGATGATTTCTTCTTTCGCTTTTTTTGATAATACTCGTAAAAAACGCATAGGCATCGAATACTTACGTCGAAGAAACACCTTGATTGGGCAGTTCTTGCTTTTTGAGTTGGAGTGAGACTTATTTGACCTCATTATTCAAATTTTCGAAGTTGTTTTCCATTCTGTCCATGCGTTGATTCATAGCGTAACCTTTCTCAATTTGAACAGTTACATTTTTTGCAACTATTGCCGATTGAATCAATTCCCCTTCTTTATAGATATTGGCTAAATGTTTTGATATGACAGACTTGTCTCGGTTGAATAATTGGGAAATCTGATTTAGTGTAAGCCAAACCATATCTCCAGCTATTCGCACTTCATTATGCTCAGCCAATTCCTTGAATGGTGAAGGATAATCTCGTTTTTCATAACCCAATAACCGAACGATTTATTGACTTTTCCGAACGCTTATTTTAATTTAGTATTGCCATTTCTTAGTTTTAGTATTAATTGTAAATGACAAAAATTGGCGTTTTGATTTTTTTATTTTGAAACCGATAGAAAAACGACTGCTAATCGTATGAATTGTAAGGGCTAACTATGCGTACCTTTAAACGGAAATGAAAATGGACTATATTCTCAATTTACACGGTGTTGGCATGCGATATGTGGATTACGAATTAGACCGTTCGTATGTTCAAGAAATTGATGCCTTTCGCCAAGAAAATCATCTTTCATGGGAAACTTTGTTTTTTGATTTTAACTACCAAAATCCTTTTCAATTATTGGAGAAATCGGGTTTTCAAGACCTTGAAAAAGTGCAATTTGCGTATGTGATTAACGCGGAAAATCGACTGCAAATCAAACATAAAAAAACGACCATTGCGCGCATCACAACCGATCAATTGTTGCAACAAAACACGCTTTTCCCCATGTATCGGGTTCAAATAGCGAATGAAAAAGCCCCACTCACTGAAGAAAAAGTTTGCTTTCGTATTCTTCAACAGGAAGTGGGGCAATTGGCTAAATTTTCTTTTTCCGCAGAGAAATTTCACTGGGAATTATTGTCCTTTACTTTGCAGCCATTCAACCATTCGTTCTATATCACAGATATTTACTTTCAAAACGAAAAGTTAATTTCTCAACTATCGGACACGGTCGTTCAAGGCAATGCTGTTCTTTTAGTGTAAAGCAAAAGCTTAACTGTTTAAATATTGAAAATAAGCTTTATGCTGAAGTTTCGTCCCATATTGTAAATACCTGTTCTTCCGGTTGCTAAGTTAATGGGTGCATATTTCAAACGACTCAAATGACTTTGATAGGCAGTGTTTCCTAGGTTATCACCTGAAATATATACTTGCATAAAATCATTTTTCTTAAAACCTTTCAGATTGAAACCTAAACCTGCATTCAACAAGGTATAAGCTGGCGTTGCTGTTTCTGTTCCAAAAGCACTGAAAAATTGATTTTGTTTAAAGTAATAGTTTACTCCCACTTTGAAATAAGCATTTGAAATTAAATTATTTACTTTTTTGAATTGTGCTTTCACTTCACAACGGTATTTTGCAGCTGGAATAAATGGTAAGTATTTCGTACTGTCTGATTGATTTAATTGATGTGCTTGAACATACGAAAAACTGTTTTCAAGATGTAACCAATCCAAAGGGTGTGGGTGAATATCTAAGAATAATTCTCCTCCAAGCAATAAGGCGTTACCTGATGTGAATTGAAAGGCTGGAGCTGGGTCGCTTGGGTCAGGAATACTGTCTGAACCATTAGCAGTTTTGAGTTTTTCAGAAAAAATGTAGTTGCTGATGTAGTTCGCAAATGGTGTTAATTCAAACGAAATATGCTCGGAATTAAGAAAATAAGCAATATCCAATTGATGACTGATTTCGGATTTTAAACGTGAATTTCCGATTTCATATCGAAACGTTCCTTCGTGTCGTCCATTGGAAGAAAGCTCAGCTGCATTGGGTGCACGATAACCTCTGGAAATGTTAATTTTTAAGGTTGAAGACGCATTGATTTGATACGAAATACCCAAACTTCCTGAAACACCTGAATAATGGTTCGAAAAGGAATTAAATTTTAACGTTGCACTAGTATCCGCAGACGAAGTCGGTTGTTCCAACGAATCTAAATACAAAGCATCAGCATGCATCATTCGGTTATCAAAGCGCAAGCCTCCTGCAAGCGTTAGTTTACGAAAAGTTTTTTGCGTGAAAATGAATGCTCCAATGTCGTTTGTGTGATAGGCTGGAATTAAAAACTCAAGACCTTTATTCGCATTTTCTTGATACATACCGCCCAAACCGACAGATGTTTCCCAACCTTTCATTTTTTGAAAATTGTAGCGTAAGTTGTAATTGAAAGTCTTCAGGTCGAAGTATAAATCAATCGCATCTGGATCTGTTGCATCTCCAAATTCTTTTCTTTTGTTTTCTTGAAAGCCTAAATCAGCGTTTATGGTTCCTTTCTTAAGAATGAAATAATTGTTGGAAGCTACTCGAAAATGGTTGATGACTTGATGAGGAAATCCAGTTTTATATCCCGATAAGTCTTTATCAGTTGCTGTCACTTCGTCGCCATTTGAATTGACAAATATAAAATTGCCCAAGCTATCTCTTTCGCCTTCAGGCATATTAATGGTTTGGTTGAAACTACTTATGGTTAAATGCGAATGTCCCCAATTTTTATTGATGCCAAGAAACAAACTTCCATCCATTTCTTTGAAACCAGAATTAAGTACTTTGCCATCGTATTTGTTTTGGTAGTTACTAGCCATTTTATTACTGAAACGCCCCAACCATTGAAAACCATTTTTATTTCCTGAGTTAGAAAGTGAATAGCCGATGAATTGATTGTTGCTTTGGTAATTTGAAATAAGCTGTGTTTTCACTTCACCGAGAGAAGGTGCTTTTGGAGCTAAAAAGTTCAATACTCCTGCGATACCATCGGAGCCATACATCAAATTTCCTGGACCTTTCACAATTTCTACTCGGTCAATTGCGTATTCGTCCATTTCGATTCCATGTTCGTCACCCCATTGTTGACCTTCTTGACGAATGCCATTATTTAAAGTAATTACTCGATTGTAACCTAGCCCTCGAATGACAGGTTTTGAAATCGCCGCTCCAGTTGAAATTTGATTAACACCTGGAATGCTTTTTAATGCATCAATTAAATTCGTAGAACTGTTTTCATTTAAGGTGTTTCGATCTACAGTTTTTACAATGATCGGATTCAATTTTAATTCTGTTGAACGCGTAACGCCTGTTACAATTACTTCGTTGAGTTCATTGATGGCAGTGCTTAATTTGAAATAAATAACGGTGTCTTTACTCAAGTTAATCTTTTGAACAATAGACTTATAGCCGTTCATTCCAACTTCCAATAAATAAATGCCTGATTTCAAATTTGGAATAAGAAATTCTCCTTTTGAATCGGTGGAAGCTCCCGTTTTTAAATCAGTGACATAAATGGATACGCCAACTAAATTTTCATTTGTTTTTTCGTCTTTAACGTTGCCCGAAATAGTATGTTGTGACAACGCGTGAATGCTTGATAAAACACAAGCAAACACGATTAAGTAATGTCTTAATTGCATAAAATAAGTAATTTGATTTTCAATAAAAATGCTTTTCTCTTAATTGAAAAAGAGATAAATGAAAAATCAACTACGAGGTGGGCCGCGACCAGCGTTTAATGAGAGAAATTGACTATTAACAAAGCGAAGAGGTAATACGACGTTGTTACTTACATTTTGCGTTATTTTTCTATTAATCGGATTGAAAAAAGTGTGTTCAGAAACCGTGTGATGATCGCATATAAAGCATTTTTCATTTGTTTTGCTTACATGTTTACTGTGATGACAAGCATCGACTACATTGGAATAATAAATGGATTTTTCACATCCATCTGCGTCTTCAAAGGAAACATGCTCATCTTGATGTTGGTGAAAAAAATCGACGGGACTATTGCTAAAAATGTATAAGAGCAACAGAAAAACCTTAAAATGCGCTATGCGACGGATTTTTTTCAAAAGCAAAATTCTATCCGAATTTAAATCAAATTTTCAGTCAAGGTTTTTAATAATCCAAATTTTTCAAAAAGTTAATGTCAATTTAATCTAAAAAATAAGATTTTCGAACTGAATAAATTTGCATCTAAATTCAGCGTCAATTGAAGCAAGGAGTCTTTGATGGATGGAATTTCAATTTGAACAAGAGAATACAATATCCATTACAATTGTTTAATTTTTTTGTATAGACGAATCAATTAGCTTCATCCTAAGTGAAGGCGGATACAACAATCTTATTTGTTTATCTTTACATAGTATCAACAAGAAAATTAATCAAGTACTAATGCCTTATTTTGAAGACCAAACATTTGAATTTGCCAAAACCGGTGAACTTGAAAAAGGAAATTACGAGAATTGTCATTTCAATCAATGCGATTTTCAAGGAGATAATTGGAGTGGATTCAAATTTACGGAGTGCACGTTTGAAGACTGTAATCTAAGCCTAGTTAAGCTTTCTGGAAGCGGACTTTCCGAAGTTCAATTCAAAAGTTGCAAAATCAGAGGCGTTCGTTTTGAAGATGCTAACCCTTTGGGTTTCGGAGTAAAATTTGATAATTGCGCCTTGAATGACAGTAGTTTTTATTCGCTTTCATGGAAAAATCCACAATTCTTAAATTGCGATTTGGAAAATGTAGATTTCTCGGAAGCTCAAATCAAAAAAGCAGTTTTTATTGGATCTAATTTACTCAACGCTGTTTTTGATCGAACAAATTTGATGGAATGTGACTTTCGAAAAGCAACCAATTTGCGTTTGAATCTTGTTAGCAATCAAGTGAAAGGCGCTATTTTTTCACAAGAACAAACACAAGACTTATTAGCAGCATTAGGCGTCAAGGTAGAATAATAACATTTATTAGTTTACTAGCGCATGTTAATTCTTGTGCAATGAAATAATCTTGTTACCTTTGCCCAGGGTAAGTCTTTTACGACCAGCTCCCTCTTAATCCTCCAGGACGGGAACGTAGCAAAGGCGTGAGGTTGTAGCGGTGCGATAAAAGTAGCTTACCCTTCTTTTTTTAGCATTTCTTTTTCGCGAAATCAACCAGCCTAAGGAACTAATATCATTGAACTATCTGATTGACTCACTCTTTAGAAATGATAGTTTCAGATAATTAGAAATGAAAACCAACAGAAAAAGACGATTTGATTGCGAACTCATTCGTGACAGACGTAAAAGGAAATACGTAATGATTTCATGAAGACTACATCGAACTTCCTATAAAGTGTGTAAACAATCTTTTAACTTCCGTTGTTGTTGATGTATGTATCAATTAAAACGCACCCAAATTGTCCACACAGATTTAGAAACCTGTTGGGATTTTTTTTCTTCACCCGCTAATTTGAAAGTAATCACGCCTGAATATATGGGGTTTCATGTTTTGACAGAACAACCACCGAAAATGTACGAAGGTCTAATGATTGAATACACCGTTAGTCCTTTATTGGGTATTCCGATGGGATGGATTACAGAAATTAAAACGGTGAAAGAAGGACAGTTTTTTGTCGATGAACAACGGAAAGGACCTTACAAAATTTGGCACCACGAGCATCACTTTCGAGCCGTTGAAAATGGAGTGGAAATGACCGATATCGTAAGTTACGAATTGCCTTTGGGTTTCTTGGGTAAAATCGCACATTCTCTTTTCGTAAGAAAAAAACTTGAAGAGATTTTTGCCTTTCGCTTTAAAAAGGTCGATGAAATGTTCAACAAAGGTTAAAATTCGTATCAACTTACTCATTCCTATTACTTTTAACCAAATTTTCATACATGAGTGAAAAAGCCATAGAAGTTAAACAACTCGCAAAAGCGTTTGGCAGTTTTCAAGCGGTTCGCGATGTTTCGTTTAGTGTCAATAAAGGGGATGTTTTCGGTTTTTTGGGACCAAATGGTGCCGGAAAAAGTACGACCATTCGTTGCCTGCTTTCCTTGATTAAACCAAATGCTGGCGAGGTGAAACTATTTGGTATGCAATACAATGGCAATCGCGCAGCTATTCTTTCCAGAATTGGCAGCATTATCGAAAAGCCGGATTTTTACAAGTATTTAAGTGCCCAAAAAAACCTCGAAATTTTTGCCCGTATTTCAGGAGCTGATGTCAACAAAAAGCAAATCTTGGAAATGTTAGATTTTGTTGGATTGTCGGGTAGAGAAGGGGATAAGGTCGGCGGTTTTTCGCACGGGATGAAACAACGTCTAGGTATTGCTCAAACACTGTTGCATCAACCGGATTTAATTATCTTGGATGAACCAACCACAGGTCTAGACCCACAAGGAATTGTAGAAATTCGTAATTTGATTTTGCGCTTGAAAAATGAACAAAACAAAACGATTTTATTGTCTTCGCATCAACTTTCTGAAATTGAATTGATTGCCAATCGTATGGTGATTATCAACCGTGGAAAATCCATTGTGGAAGGTGAAGTACAAGCCTTGTTAAATGCGCAGGAGCTAGTTTTGCGTGTAGAAACCAACGAAGTTGAAAAAGCATTGCAATTGATTCAAAACAAATGGGGACAAACGACCGTTTTACATCGTTCGGAAACAGACTTTGAAGTGGTGGCTGAAAAAAGTCAAGTGGCTGAAATCAATCGTTTGTTAGTCAATGCCGGCCTAGTTGTGGATGCATTAGAGCCACGTAGAAAATTAGAAGATTTTTTCATGAAAATAATTTCCGAATAAGATGCTACTCAAAAATACCTATAACGAATTCATTAAAATTGTGGCGAAACCTCGTTCGTACTTGGGAGTAGGCGCCTTGACCTTGTTGATTGTGGTCATTTTGTTTGCAATGAAAGCAGACGGAAAATCCTTTATTTCAGTTGTCACTGCCTCTTTTGAACAAACCTTGTCTTTCAACGGAAATATTTTGAATGGAAATTTAATTGCTTTCATTATTCTCCAAATGTTAATCGTCCACATTCCCCTTTTAGTTGCCTTGGTTACAGGGGATTTAATTTCTGGAGAAGCAGCTATGGGAAC
>Ga0214923_10009442_pt1 | contig 10159 bp, 10 predicted proteins | sample LL1510_MetaG_FD_177993 | JGI IMG/M metagenome (GOLD analysis project Ga0214923, IMG submission 177993) | Freshwater microbial communities from Lake Lanier, Atlanta, Georgia, United States - LL-1510 | ecosystem: Environmental > Aquatic > Freshwater > Lake | place: USA: Georgia | collected...
CGGTACTGTTTTGGAAACGTGCGACGATACCACTGATGCTTGAGTTACCAACTTGGAGGGTGTATGAGGGAGAGACAACACCGATACCGATGCGGCCTCCGGATTCTGGAATGAGTGATGTATTTCCAAGAGTATCATTGTGTGTTCCTGTCCCAAACAAAACCCCTCCAAGATTGATTGCATTTGATGTGGCGTTAGGAAGTGAGATATTAGTACCGATGATGATGTTGTTGGAGCCGAGTGCAGAGATATTTGCTAGCCCAGCACGATACCCAAAAAAATTGGAATATGACGCATCAGAGGATTGACCTGATCCTGCTGCATATCCAAAAAAGTTGGAATAACTTGCATTTGGAGAATTAAACCCTGCACTAGTACCTAAAAAATTAGATTCAGATGCATTCGTTGCATCCTTTCCAGCACTTATGCCAAAGAAATTAGAGCCAGAGGCATTGGTGGCGTTGTTCCCTGCATTCAACCCAAAAAAATTAGAATAGGATGCATCTGTTGCTTGGTATCCGGCATTATTTCCAAGGAAGTTAGAACCAGAAACATTGACGATACCGTTCCCTGCATTTACGCCTAGTATAATATTTGCCCCTAGACCTTGTCCGGTTCCATCCAACCCGCTTGAGTATAATACTCCCGCATCACCAACCGATACTGCTTGTGTATAAAGATTAACCTCTCCCGCACTATCAACACTCAAAAGTTTTGTAGTATTCCCATGACTCTCTGAACTACTTGTAATACTTGAAAGTGTTAACCCTGAACTTGTGTACGATGTTGGGGTAACTACATGTCCTTCTAGAGTAAATCCATCGAAACAAAAGTTTCCACATCCATCATCAATAATTGAGGTATCGGTTGTATCATATCCTGCATCAAAGTTATATCCATTCACATCATCTTGTTTGAGAATGCGATAGCCGTCAACTCCTCCTACAGCGGCAGTCCATGAGACGGTGATGTCATACGAGTTAGATGAGTTATCGTCAGTAAATGGGACAGCGAGCGTAGCGTATGTCGCAGAATATATTCTTGTCGTATCAAAGGTTTTGTAACTGTAGACACGGTAGTTGTGAGTGTATCCACTTGCAGTATATCCACAAGCATCGGCACAAGTTTGTATCGCAGTAAGGTTGGTGGGAGCAGGGATAGTAATTGGTCCTCCTGAAACACTGAGACTTGGAACAATGAATGTTGTTCCATCAAACGATAAACTGTCTGACGCGCCAAATACTCCATTATCATTAAATTGTAACTGTCCATCTGATCCTGCAGGAGCTGTGGTGACGGTGACGTAACAATTACTTGCTCCTGGTGCACAGGATGGATCGAGCGTTTCTCCTGCGGTGTAGGGAGTACCAGGAGGAGTGGCGTATGCAATGAGTGCTGAATAGCAGATGAGGCCGAAAAGAATCGCAAGAAGGCGACGATGGCGACGGATAATATAAGGGAAAGACATGTTTCTATTCTATCATATGAAATACAAGAGGCGCACCTACGGTGCGCCTCTTGTATTTCATATCTAATCGTTTTTTTTATTTCTTTTTTGATGGTAATGATTTTGGAGTAGTATCAGTAGCTGAAGTAGTATCAGGGGTTGGTAACACCGGTTGGACCGCCGAAAGATTGTCAACAAGTGTCGCCTGAGAAGGGAATGTTTTCTTGAATTGCTCTTTTTCTTTATCCGCATCGGCACTGTTTCCACTTATATAGAGTGTTTTGATATAGAAAAGCGAATAACTTGGTTCGTTTGGATTAATAGTCCGAGCTCGCCCAAACGCACTAAGCGCATCAGTGTAATTTTTTTGATCGAGCATAAGAATACCGAAAACTGCATACCCTTTGTCATCATTTGGAGCATTTGTTATGTACGCCCGTATCGATGAAGCCGCACCATCACTATCCCCGCCCGATTGTTTGATCTGTGCCTTAAGTGCATACGCATCAAGATAGTTTGGTTTCAATGCAATTGCTTCATCGAGATGCGCAAGTGCCTCTTGCTGGTCTTTTGCGAGAAGTGAAAGCTGTGCGAGGGAAAGCGCAAAAAGAGGATTGTACGGGCGAAGCGATGCGGCTTTTGTCACCGCTGATGTTGCTTGTTGAATGGCATCTTTATTTGAACCAACAGCAAGTTGGTACACCTGTCCAAGCGTATACCAGTTCGAAGCATTTGTTACATCCCACGCAATTGCCGCACGTGCACTTTGTTCAGCTGCTGAAAATTGTTGTTGAAGCACGGCACCATCCGGATTTTTATTCTGACTTTCTGTCGTAAATGTATTGAGATAGAGCGCTGCTGCTGTTCGATAGAAGATGTCATTATGTGAAAGACTATCTGCGCGAGAGAGCCGGGTAAGTGCAGTAGGTATATTTGGTGCAACAAGCGCTCTATTATAAAGAACAACACTTGCGAAACGAGTCCCTGACATATAAACACTGACCGCACCAACCAATATCGCAACCGTCATTCCTGTCACTGCAAAAAAAGATGTTCGAGGATCTTTCAAAAAATGTACCGTAGTACTTCCAATAAGTCCGCGGGAGAGTGCGGTACCAATAAGTATGCCACCACATACAAACACCAATGTTGCGTTCACTATTCCAGGAATTACAAGAAAAATACTTGCACATAAAAAGAAGAAGAGTGCTGCTGAGGTGATTGCCATAAAACGCATGGTGTACTCTTCAATACTTTTACCGATCACACGAACTGCAAGAATGATGAGCATACAAAACAATACAACAAAACAAATAGTTGGCAGCAGCCCAAGTGTCACTAGTATCGTCAACAACACATTATATCCATTTTCAAACGTGGTGTTCCAAAACCCTGTAAGCACGATAGATGAAGGTTGGTATGCATCATACGCATTTCCATACCGACCACTCCCCGCTCCAAAAAGCGGATCATGCAGTAGAGAGTTACGCGCAATATGCACCGATGTTGAGATCGATGGACGAACATCAGTAAACGAAACTCCTGCAAAACGCGATAGCGAAGCACCAATAGATGCAGATGAGATAATGAAAAAGATCCCCACAAGAAGCGCAATAAATGAAAGCGTTGGGAAAGTAGTATTCGAACGAGGCGCCCCTTCTTCAGAAGAAAGAGTTGAAAGCGATCGTTCAACTGACATTTTGTAAATAAAAATAAGTAACGCAACAATCAGTACCAACAACCACGCAGCGGTATAATTGAGAAACACAAGTGTTAGAAGAGCTACTCCAGCCGTTGCAATCGTTATTCCTTTCAAAACTCCTTTTGGTCGAAATAGTTCAACAATAAGCAACGCGAAGACAAAAACAAACGCGCTATAAAACGAAAACTCAGTCCACGAACCAACGATTGTTCCACTGGTGGTCACCGAAGAGAACGTCCGTGCGATAAACGGAATCGTACGCATCAAAAAGAGTATACATTGAAGAACAATCGTCAGCGCCCCAGAAAAGAATAGTGTGAAAAACAGTGTTCGAAGACGCAATTTATCTTGACAGTACGACGCGATTAAGAAAAGTAATACACCAAAAAGAATAACACTTGCGACGCTATCGATACTAAACCCGCGCGCCCACAACGAAACATGAGTATTTGCAGACAACAGGGCGCTCGTCCCACTGAAAAGTATCGCGAGTACCATTGTCCCAAATATCCACGAACGAATATACGAAAATGATCCTTCGATAAATGCAGCGATAAGCCAGCACACCGCAGAAATGAGCACACCGACATAAAGCACCACCCCTTTCACTGCTCCCATTCCAGCAATAGCATCAGGGAGAAAAATGAACGGCAGGAGCGCGAGCGTTCCCAAAAGAACCGAAAAAGAAATTTTTTCAAATGATACGGCGAGTGGTTTTTGCATAATGAAAAAAGTATATCACAGAAACAAAAACACTACGGTATTCGTAGTGTTGTTGTTGTTGGGAAAAGACTATCGGGTCGCTGGGGCAGTAGTCGGAGTAGTTGTTGGAGCAGATTCTGGCGCTGATGCATCAGGACGAATCCGTTCATTTGGAGCGCTATTGTATTCATAGCGGTCATCCATCATCATCCATCCACCTTCGCGTCCATTAAATCCATATTGCGACATCATGAAACCCTTGATTTCACCAAGCTTCATGCCAATCCAAAAAATAATAACCACCCCAAGAACGATTATCACCCATCGGTGCGATCGGCGTCCGTGCATACATCGGCACGCGGTGCAATCACACGCGCACATTCCCGCACCATTTTTTTGTTCCATGTTTTCCATACTCGTTATTGCATTTACTCTATTACGTTTATAACAGTTTAAGTATAGCACCAAAATTGTACCAACATACAGGTATCATGAACGACGCTTTGACTCAAGAGATCGATTTTCTACTATCAACGCAACACACACCGCTACAACTACCACACTTCCATAGAATGTCATAAGGATGGCATACGAAAACGGCACACTATCAAGCACACCAAGCATGCACACACTCACCCACGAAAGTACCGATATTGCACCGCAAACAAATGCACCCCTACGTATGTTTTTCTCTTTTGCATTCGTAAGAAAATCTCGCCGAATAACATGAGGCCAAATCACCCGATTGAGCACATAGCCGTTTGCCACAAGTACCAAGAGAATTGTCATTTTTGTAAGAAACTTCACCGAATGCAAGTACTTTTGGACGTTCGACAAGAACAATCCTACCCCACTAATCGTAATAACAACGAGACTCCACCAGACGATCGTTGATAAGATAGAGAGCGTGGTAATTTCATTTTTTGAAAGTCGCTTATCTTTTCCATAAAACCCAAACAACACATCTGAGAGTAGTGCCGCTCCCATACCAAACACCACACTAATGACATGAAGCACAGTGACAATTGGTTTGGCGTATTGAAAAAACGAAAATATATCCATACGTATGTATCCTATCATATCAAAAAATGGATTGCGGAGGATGTGAGATTCGAACTCACGGTCCGGTTAAGGACGACGGTTTAGTAAACCGTTGATTTAAACCACTCATCCAATCCTCCGTATGACTGGAGCCTATCATACTTGAAAAAAGAAGGAAAATAAAGTAGTATCAAATTCTGTTCTTTTTGGTTCTGTGACCGAGAGGCTAGGTAGTGGACCGCAAATCCACCTACACAGGTTCGAATCCTGTTGGAACCTCGAAGCGTTGCAACATGTATATGTCTGCAACGCTTTTTTTTATAGAAAAAATAGGCTCTGTGTGGTAGAGTAGGTTCGTTATTTGGAGACGTGTCAGAGTGGTCTAACGTGCCTCCTTGCTAAGGAGGTGGGTGTTACAGCCCCGCGAGTTCGAATCTCGCCGTCTCCGCAAATAAAAACCCGAAAGGGGTTTTTATTTGTGACAATCATTTTATCTCTATATGTACAGAGATAGTGTCGTCAGAGAAAATACTTTCTTTTTTGCGAACTTCTGCTTTTAATGGCAACAAATACGTCTCCGACCTTTTATCCGGGAAAATAGATGTCTTCCACTTTGTCTTTCCAATAGTCACCGAGACAGGGACAGACCCAAAGCCCGCCTTTCTCTTGTATCCTTCTTTAATTTCCTTCGATTCTTTTTTAGGAAGCCCAACAAAATACCACCCACTCATGCCGGGGTACTGCCAAACCTTCGACGTGAACCTGTAACTTTTTTTCATTCTTATTTAAGAAGTCGACACAGATTGCATTTTTTCTTTCATGCTATGAAAACTTCGATACGAAAGCCATAGAATAACGAGCGCAATGACTGGAAACATTGCCGGAGCAACAAATCCCATCGTCGCCACAATACTCACAAATGCGGCAATAAAATCAAACGTGAATCCTGCGTACGCCCATTCTTTTATTTTTGGTGATACCGTTGGAAACATAAGCGCAATACCGCCAAGCAATTTTGCGACCACCAAAAATCCAACAAAATAACCTGGGTACCCCAACCCTGTAATACCTGTTGTCGCAGAACCATTCATATAGGCGAACAATTCCCCAATACTCTGCGTCAAAAATATAAGTGTCGTCGTAATCCAAAATACCGTTGTTGCCTTTTTCATATCTAGTGAGTGTACCAATTGAATAATGATTATACTAGTATTTCTTATATATCCCTTCCACGCTATATCAGGTATACTTACTCTCAATGAATATTGGGCTAGACTTTGATGGTGTCATTACAGACTGCAGTATCTTAAAAGCTGAAGTGGCAGAACGTATGTTTGGTATCATTATTCAGCCAGAAAATTTTAAAAAGGAGTTTGTTATCGGAAAAAATATTCTCACACTTTCTCAATACGTCCAATTACAGAAAGAAGTATATGATTCAAGGGAGTTTGGATTATTGGCAAAGATGGTTTCTGGGACAAAAGAATATATCGAAAGATTGCAAGATGAAAATCATATCATATCTATTATCACATCACGCTCTAATGAAGGATTAGAGATAACAAAAACATTGCTTCAAAAATTTAAGATAGACGTCCCTGTATACGGTGTTACCTATCCGGAAAGTAAGCTGAGAAAAGCTCAAGAATTACAACTTGATGTATTCATTGACGATGATTATGAAAAATTGGAAGATCTTATTGGTGTTATCCCTCATCTTTTTCTTTTTTCTTGGACATATAACATTCATATTTCTCTGCCTCAAGAAATCGTTCGGACCTTCTCATGGGAAGATTTTTATAAAAAAATTCAATCATTGCGATAGTTGTTTTTTAAAGACAAAAAGTATATACTCCTGAAAATTTTTCACTCACAAAAATATCTTTAATATGAAAGAGCAAATTAGCCGAAAGACATTCGAGGAACGGATCGGTGCGCGAATTCCCACAATCACCGGTGAAATAAATTGTGTCGTTCCAATGAAAGATATCATTGAAATAGCAGAGATTCACTTAATGCCTAAACCATATCTTGAAACATTGCTTCGTAATGTAACATTGGAAGGAGACCAAAACTGCTACCCTTATCGTCATGCAGTGATTGAGTATGGAAGAATCGATCCTCATATGTTACATATCGGACAAACGTTCGTAGAGCGAAGTAAGTACCAAAGACTTATCGAAAGTTTAAGTAATTTATTTGAAGGATTTCACAGCAATCAAGGTTTTGCAAAATGTACCTCTCTTATTGTCATTGGATACACCAATGAGAAGAAACTAGTGGTTGCTCACTATTTAACACCACTTATAGAGGTGCATGGTCGACATAATCTAATTGATGGTGTGCATCGCAATTATATTACACGATCAATTGGTACTACTATAGAATCAATCACCCTCAGGGAGGTGGCGTGCCCACCTCCTTGTGATTTCAAAGATTGGAACAATGTGAAAGTCGTAGAACAGAAGCCACCACGGGAAGAACGTTTTAAAAATTTAAACACTTATTATTTCAGAAACCTCGGTTGGGCAGGAATTGATGGATAATTTCGCCACCACCATAAAACCGTTCCGACGGTTTTTTTAATTTTAGATACTATATTCATTTAAAAAAACTTGATATACTTATTTTTGTATGGAACTTATTAAAACATTTCTACAAACCATTTGGGCGTCAGTTCTTGCGTTCGGTGTTATTAAAACAATAATTGCGATTGTGATCATTGCGCTCATTTCTCGCGCACAGCGTCTTCTTGGGGCGCTTGCCGCACTTTTATTCATCGCCTTTCTTGCGCACTGGATCTAGAAGTATGGAAACAAACAAAGCGCGATTTGAACAATTTAGTGATGGCGTATTTGCAATTGCAATTACATTGCTCGCACTCGAACTGCAAGTGCCAGAGCTTCGCTCTCAACAGCTCGTTCCCGCAATACAGGAGATCATTCCTTTTCTTCCAAACATTGTTACCTTTATTATTTCTTTTATAACGATTGCAATTTTTTGGATAAACCACCGTCAACTATCTGAACATATTACAATATTAAAACGACGTGTCCTTTGGGCAAACGTATCAATACTTCTCTTCATTACTCTTATCCCATTTGCAACAAAAGTGATTGGCTCAAATCCACTTCACCCACTTGCAATTTTTATGTACAGTCTTGTTCTCTTTGGGGCTTCAACCAGCTTTTCAACGGTATGGTTTTTTGTACACAACAGTACAGAGGAGAAACAAGCAAAAAAGATACGGAGTATTGTCGGACCAATTCTCTACCTTATTGCAGCACTTGCGTGTTTCGCACACGTATGGCTTGCGTATGTAATTTTGTTCATTCCACCAATGTATTATTTTTTACCAAAACAGGAACAAAAACCAATTACTCAAAATCATTCCGTGATATAATTATCTTTATAGTATTCATAACCAATCCTCACTCACCATGACATTTTTACGAAGAACCCTTCTTATGTTTGTTATTATCTTTTTAGGAGCAATCGCCTCCCATCTCGTGCTTGGTGATGTACGACTTAGTATTGCACTTACCACAGTTCATCTTGAAAGTTTCCGCATCGCATTTGCTGGTGTTGCTGGCATCATTGGACTTTGTCTTCTCTGGCGTCCAACACGTATGATTGGAACACTTTTGGCAAGTGCTTATTTTGGCGGAGCGCTCATTATTTCTTTTGCAACAATGACAAACCCACTTTTCCCAGCATGTGCACTTCTTGCGACGTGGATCGTATTGAAACTTTCATGGTGGAAACACTGGTGTTTGTGTGGCCATTGTACCAATTGCACAAAACGTCTCGACGCAGAAATCGCTATCAAAGAAAAGTGTGGTTGTCGTCCAGAGTGTTCTTGTGAACGTGGGACCTGCTTGTGTAAATAACACACCAAAACATACGCTATACTGAGAGTGTGATAACTCTTGATACCCCGCTCGAAAATATATTTAGACTAAAACCCGACATTAAAGCCGGGCTTTCACGTATGCAGTTAAAAACGGTCCGCGACCTACTCTATCATTTCCCTACTCGCTATATCGATGCAGCAGAATATAGCAGTATTGGACACATCCACGATGATGAACAGACCACTGTAACTGGGGTAATCATATCGTTAAAAGCAACGAAAAGTTTTAAAACAAAAATTCCAATGACCGAAGGGGTACTCGAAGACCAGAGCGGAAAGCTTCGAGTGTTGTGGCTCCACCAGCCGTATCTTTCGAAAATGCTCCACGTAGGAAAAACGATTACTGTCTCAGGAAAAGTGAGTACTTCGAAAAATACAAAAACAATGATCAACCCAAACGTGAAAGACGAGAAGGTGCTCCCCATTGACGCACATGATACGCTCTTTGCAAAAACCGATGACGCCTTACTGACACCACTATACGCGGAAACAAAAGGTGTTTCGAGTCTTTGGATTCATCACAGCGTCGAACGAATACTCGGAGAATTCGCTGACATTCCAGACTTTCTTCCAGAGAGTGTTCGCACTGCCTATTCCCTTCCAAGTAGACGTACGGCACTGATATGGATACATACCCCAAAATCAAAAATCGACGCAGAGAAAGCGCGAAAACGGTTTGCATTTGATGAAATATTTTTGATTAATCTTGCGCGCGCGCAGGAGCGCGCGCGCATCGCAACAGAACGCGCATACGCAATTGATACAAAAAGCATTGACATTGAATGGTTTATCAAACGACTCGGATTCCCCCTTACGAGTGCACAACACCGAGCAATCACCACAATGCTCAACGATCTCGAACACGATGCTCCAATGTCACGTCTTCTTGAAGGAGATGTCGGGAGTGGAAAGACAGCAGTTGCCGCAACACTTTCGTACGCGACGGTCATGAATCGCCCTTTAAAACACTCCAAAAACACTATTGAGAAACAAACGTTTGGGAATCTCCAGGTCGCCTACATGGCACCGACCGAAATTTTGGCAACACAACATTTCGAATCATTTATCGAATTATTTAAAGACAGTGGTATATCAATCGCACTCATCACCGGAAGTGGTTGTCGCAAGTACCCAACCAAGGTAGCGTCAAGCAAAACACCGTGGACAACCATTTCTCGTCCTCAATTAAAAAAATGGATTGTAAACGGAGAAATACCGATTGTCATCGGGACCCACGCACTCATTCAAAAAAGTCTTGAATTCAAACACCTCGCGCTTGCAATCATCGACGAACAACATCGGTTTGGAATGCAACAACGCCGTGGACTTGCGAAAAAAGATGCACACTTCCCAC
>Ga0214923_10009443_pt1 | contig 10159 bp, 15 predicted proteins | sample LL1510_MetaG_FD_177993 | JGI IMG/M metagenome (GOLD analysis project Ga0214923, IMG submission 177993) | Freshwater microbial communities from Lake Lanier, Atlanta, Georgia, United States - LL-1510 | ecosystem: Environmental > Aquatic > Freshwater > Lake | place: USA: Georgia | collected...
CGGCAAAAACCTTAAAGTTATTTAGTACTGGAACAATAAGGGATAAAGTCATTTTAAAGATTCAACCATTCTGGATGCTTTAATGTCCATTCAACGGTTTTTTGAATTGATTCTTCTAGTGGTATTGGCAAAGACCATCCAGTTTCTGCCATTTTTTTACCGTCTAGTGCGTATCTCAGGTCGTGTCCTGGTCTTGCAGAATGAAAATCTACAATTTCATAACTTAATGGTTTTCCTACAGCATTTGCAATAAGTTGTGCCATTTCAACATTATCAACTTCTCTTTCGCCAACAATATTAAATCTTTCTGGCTTTAATGTTTCTCCATATACTGGAATTTTTTGATTTAAAACATGAAGTAGTCCGTCTGCTTGATTTCTTGCATGAAGATAAAATCTACTTCCTACCTTTCCATCTGGAGCACCATGAATTGTCATTGTTTCACCATTAAGTACCCGCTTTATAACCATTGGCATAAATTTTTCTGGATCCTGAGATTCACCAATAATATTCATCGTGTTTGTAATTGCAATTGGTAGTCCGTATGTACGCCAATATGAGAATGCGATATCCTCTTGTGCTGCTTTTGATGCGGCATAAGGGTTGCTTGGTAAATGTAAATCTACCCATTCTTGATGAGCATAATCACCATATGCAGGACCATAAACTTCATCCGTGGAAACCTGAATAATCTTTTCAATTGTGTCCTGAGTTCTTGCCCAATCTAGAAGATGACAAATTAAAGATACGTTATTAATAATAAATGGAGCTGGATACTCAATGCTTCTATCCACATGACTTTCACTTGCCACATTAATAACGTAATTAATTTTTCCAAATTCATTTGCTGTAATTGAAGAAATTGGTGCTGTAAAGTCGCAAGTGATGACTTTTACTCTTTTGTATGTATCATCAACTCCCTCTGCAGCGAGTCTAATTCTATCCTGAAGACCTTTATGTCTAAATGTTGTTGGGCAAACTACTTCCCAATCTGTATTTACTAATATGTGTCTTAACACATGGCTACCAACAAAACCGCTGGACCCAGTTAGCAAAACTCTTTTTGTCATTTTATTTCCTTATCTACTTGTATTTCATTTTAACATTTTTTATTTATTATGTAAAGTATTATTTAATTCCGCTACCATGTCTGCCAGATAAATGTGGTCTAACGTCATATAAATGTTTTTTATACCAGCCAATTTTATGACCATTATTAAAAATTTTATTTACATGATAAAAATCTGTAAGACCTTGCTCTGGACCCATTTCTGCTTCAAACGGGTTGGCTTGCAAAACTTTTGTTTTATATGTTGGAACAGCAACATTTCCCCCATACAAACCATCATTCATACAGACCATATGACCATCATTATACTTAAGTCCTGGAATCCAAACATCGATACTCGGTTCTGCGTTTATTATAGTTCTCATATAATCACCAGCCCCATCAATATATTCATCATCATCATCTAATAAACAAATATATTCTGTTTTACATTTTTTAGCACCTAAATTTATTGCAGCCCCGCCATAAAAATCAAAACAGTCTGTATTTTTTAAATATGTTATTTCTTTTGGTAAATTTTCAAAATCCAAATCTATATTGTCCGCAACAACAATTACGTCATCAAACTCTCTCATTGCACAATCTATGGAATTTTTTAAGGTATCCCTACCAATAGTTCTAATAAGTGCAGTTATTTTACCGCCACCACTCTTATTTAAATACTCTTGATACATTTTTGACAAAGAATCGTCAAAAATTAGTTGTAGCTTTGTATTGTCTGCTCGTGTAATTAATCCATCTACCTCGCTATTATTAAACCATTCATCTGCTAGATATCCAGTTCTATAAAGATTGGCATATCTTTGAACATGCCATCCGTGATCTGATGGATATCCAGCATCTATAAGTCTTTGACCCTGTTCTGCTTTTAAAACAAGAGCCTGGTAAGATCTTATCGGTATATGATATACATTAAACTCTTCTCCTTCATAAAAATCATTATCTTGTCCAAAAAAAGAGTGTGCTCCTGGAGCAATGTTCAATGCGTTTGATGTTTTAATAATATATTTATAAAATGATGGATTTTCAATCATTGATCTATTTCCAAGCACAATGTCTTCCAAATTAAATTTTTCTGAATTTTCTGGCAGCCTCCATTTTACAGAAATATAAGTGTCTTCTGTGGGACTTGTAACATTTTTGTTTTGAATAAAATCTTTTAATTTAATTCTTACCGAAGATTTTTCTACTTTTTGCAAATCGAGCTTCAATGTGTTATCTGAAAACCATAATTCATCTGCATCGAATGGGACAACCCAATCACAACCATTTTTATAAGCCATTCCAGACAAATGATTAATAATTTTTTGTTGATGAAACTGTCCAGAATCTTCATATAAAAAAACCCTACTATCATTATTAGATTTTTCACGAAGATACTCTAGCGTTCCATCTGTAGAACCATTATCACAAATGAATATATAATCTAGACCCTGACTTAGATGATGTTCTATACAAAATTCAATAACATCAATTTCATTTCTTACCATTGTTATACCAGCAATTTTCATCCGTATATCCCCGTCCTAACATGACCAATATGCTCAACCTTATTAGAATCAAATATTTTTCCTAGGAAAGCTGAATAAAGATTTTGATTATCCTGAAACAATATTTTTCCAAACTCTCCTTCGGTAATTAAATAATCAATTTTTTCATAAATTGGTTTTGAATAACTTCTTAATCTTTCAATATCAATAAATGAAGGATTTGTTGTAAAGAATTCTCTATGCTCAAACCAGCCATCTTTTTGAGTAAAATTATGTCCGTTAAATATTCTTTCAATCATTCCTCCAGCAATAACTTCCTCGTGAGACCATGCCTGTCTTTTTAAAGCAAGTTGAATAATATTTTTATTGTTTTCTAAAATGTCAAATATTTTGCTGGTGTCTATTTTTTCTAATAGCACAAAATCGTCTTCTAATAAAAGCAAATATTCTGAAGTAAATTCTAAATCTACAAGCCAGCTTTTCATTAAAAATGAAAAGCCCATGTTAATTGGACCAAGTGCAATTATTTCAAAATCTGGAAAGGTGTCTTTCAACCATTCCCGATACTCTAGACTACCAGAATCATCAATAATTATTTTTCTAAAAACATTCTCATCTATAAAATTTTTCCAAGAATTTATTGTTGGAACTATATATTCTTTTCTTCCATTTGTTGTTATTAATAAATCTATTTTATTCATTTTTTTAATCCGTTCTTTATTGCATTTGTAGTAAAAGACCATTGTGGTGGCAAAAATTTAAGATATTGCTCAAAACCTATTTTGCTAATTGGAGGATTTTTGTACCACCCGTAATGTTGTGCTGTAAAATTGCCACCAATCCTTGCACAAAAATTTGATATTTGCATTGGTTCTTCGTGCTCTATATGATATTTTTTGTTAATTAAACAAAACGTAGTGTCTATTGGCGCAAGATATATTGGATCTCCATTTTCTGTAGACCCCAGCTGATTTACATAAAATTGTTGCTCCCATTGATACATAGTTAAACCGCTATTAGAAAATGGTATTTCTTCGATATAACTATCTATACCATCCATCTCTATATCCAAAGCAAATCCAACACGATATAAATTGTAGCCATCTGAAATATTTGATAAAATATCAATAAAGTCTTTTGGCAAATTTTTGTTAAATCCAATATCTGGATCTGTGACAATAAATTTATCTGGCATCCATTCAAAAAGCATTTTATTTTCATAAAATTCTCTTGGACCGTCATTAGTAAATTTTTTTATTACAATATATTTTTTAGATAATTCTTTTAACAATGAATGCATTTCCGAATATGTTGACCAATTATCAGATATTACAATTTGATCTATATCATAATTTTTCAGTTGCCCTATCATTATCTCTAAATATTCTGGATTATTAAATACTGGAATATAAACTAAAAAATTTTTTTTAAGTTCTTTTTCTACCATTTCTTTAACGCTATAATACATCATCTTGATACTCCACAATTTTTTTCATATCAGATTCTTTATTTTCACTCATATATTTATCAAAGTTCAATATGTCTTGATTTAATAGATTGTTTATCTGTTGGGATATATTATCATGATGGGCTTTTCCAGCATGTGGATGCATGTGATCCATAATAATATTTGGAAAATATTTAATTGCACCAAGATTATGCACAATATTCATCCAATAATTATCGAAGCAGTTATGTTGAACGGCTGGGCATCCAAAAAATCCCACCGCCTTAATCATATTGCTAGTAATACATGGGTGCGTGGCAAGTTTTTCTCCCTGATGTAAATCATTAGCATAGGCAAGTGCATATTTATGTTGAGATAAAAATTCAATAAATTCTTTTTCCCAACGGTCCCTGAAAACAATGTCGTCTCCAATAAAAGCAACATATTTATATTCATTTGCAACCTCTAAAGCCCAATAATTAATTTTTTGCATTAGTGTTATTCCATATGGAGCAATAACTTTTGTTACAAATTTACTATTATATTCATCAATAAAGCTATACTTATCAACTTCATCCGAATCAACTATTATAAAAGCGTGAGATAGATTATCTGAATGCGCTAACCAAGAGTCCAAACATCTTTTTAATCTATCGACTCTTCCATTACCGCCATCTCTGACGGGCAAAATAATTCCAATTTTATCTAACATTATTTATTCCGCCTTTTAATAAGTCCGAACTTTTCTAAAGCCCTTTGAATTGTCATATGGCTGCAACCAGCTTCTTTTGCCATATCCACAATATTCATTTTTTTAATAATATATCTATTATACAACCAATCTCGGGATTCATAAAGTTTTGCCATTACATCAACTCATTTACTGCGTACCAAGCAATACCCGCAGCATCTGCAACATTGTCATTAACGGTAGCAACGCCAATATTTTTTACAAAATCCATTGTCTTTTGCTTTCTTTTTTCTCTAATTTTTGACTTATACCAATTATCAGATTTTCCTGGAAACTCTGTTCTGACTGCTTCTTTTTCAGCTTTGGTAAAGTTTTTGTTTCCAATGTAAGACTGCCATGTAATTGGATGAACTTCAATAACATCCATTCCGTCCTTTAACAATTCGCCAAGAATTGCTCCAAAAACATAAGCCATTTTTAATCCTGTATTTGCAGATCTTACCATTACCGCCGCCTCTAAAACTACATAATCATAGTCTAGCAATTCTTTAAAAGCATTCACTTTTTTCTTTGCATCTAATATTCTATCATAAATTGTAGAACCAGTAAAGGTAATTTCTCCCCATTTAACTGGAACCTTATCATTCATTAAGCAAAAAGCAATAGTGTTTGTGCTTGCATCTATTCCTAAAACTTTATGATGGTGTCTTTTTAATTCAGCGAGAGACATTTTTAATCATCTCCAGCAACATTCTTTGCTCTTTAGACTTTTCATTTGCAACACAGTTTTCACAGATTGATTCTGGATTATACCTACTCAACTTTGTTTCGCACCCTTTTGTTTTGCAGACTCTTACTTTGCCAGCTAGACGAGCTTTTTTGTCGTAGTACTTTTGCTTTATTTTATGATTGGTAGCAATTCTACAACACTCATCGGAGCAGTATTTCATGTTGTGCGTTTTTGGCTCAAAGTCTATTTCACATCCTTCATTTGCACAAATCATTTTGGTGGCACCATCGCTTTCATTTCAACTTCTCCATCATCTAGTTGTTTCCAGCAAACTTTTTTTACTGGACAATATTTACACGCTGACTGTGTTTTTGTAAACGCTCTCATTGGTAAAGTTTGATTTTGCCAATTTGCATAAACTTTTCTAAGCCAGTCTAATGTATCTTCAACTAATTTTTTATTTGATTCGTTCATGTTAATTGGAATAATTAACATCTCGTTATCATTTTTATTTTCATACAAGAAAAAGCCTTGCTCAACATTTTCTATATACATATAAATTAATAGTTGTAGTTGATGATTTCCTGAACCTTTCATTGCAGATTTACGAATTGAATAAACTTCTTCTTTGGCGGATTTTATTTCTCCAATTACTTCTTTTCCATCCCAATCTACAATTAAATCTGCAAATCCATGTATGGGAGGATCTTCACTATTAATATCTCTTTCAATTTCTTTAACTCTGTTGCCAGGAATTTTTTGCATAATTTTTTGAAGTCTTTCGTGAACATATGTTCCGTTAAGCATATTTGCTTTAGCAAGGGCATCGGCATTGTCTTCAAATTCTGCGCCGTCAAACGCTATATACCAGTATCTAGGACAGTTTCCATGACCATATCCAATGGTAGACGGAGCAAAAGTTTTCTTTTGAGTAAATCCCGCCCTATTGTCTGCAAGATATGCGGCTTCGATTTCTTCTGCAAGAATATCTGGGTCAAACCCACCGTCTTTAGTTTTTCTAAATTTTAAATTACCAACAATATTTCTTGCCATTAAAGACCATACCTCGCTAAATATTTAACCGCATCTACCAACTTGTCAATTGCATCGGCTGTTGTGTAATAAACATTTTTCTTTTTTGAAGCATCTCCACCTTTTTCAAATGTGGTATAGTATCTGGACAACATTGCAAACTTAGCACTAAGTGCTTGCAACTTTACAATTAATTCTGGTGATTTACCAGCTGGAACATCTGGCTTCATGATGAGTTTAACAATAAGGTCTAGAGCCTCATCCAATTCTGGATCATCCATAAATTCTTTCATATCATTAAACTGAGTAATATTACTAATTATCTCAAGCACGTTATCTGCCATTTTTATCCTCCCAATACTTTTTAACATTTACATAACAGTTAATAGTAACGCCAAGCATTATTATTATTTCAATTATTATCATTATTATTTTCCCAACATTCAACTAATTCTTCCAGGAGTGCCCATTCAATTACCGCTAATCTTGTTTTGTTGTTGTCTCTTCCAAGTATAAGTTTGAGCACTGGAAATTTTTCTCTGCTGACTTTAAAAGCGTCTGTGCAAACTTTTGCCCAGATTTCTTTGGTAATCGAAATTGACTTTTCGTATTCTTTATAATCAACAAGGAAACTACGCCAAGTAGCATCGCCCTTTTGATACTTACCCCGACCAGAGTTTTTTTGGAGTTTTGCCCCATCACGCTTTGCCTCTCCTCTTTCCGACATTAGCCCAACTTAATTGATGAGCGATGCTCATCCTCACAGAACCAAATAATTTCTAATTCTTTTTCATTAAAATATGCTTTTGGAGTTTGTTTGTCACATGTTTGACACCCATAATCTCCGTCTAATTCTTGCAAATTTTTAACTTCTTTTAAAGAACCTTTCATAAAATCATCAAATTTTGTCATAAATCTTTTTCCTTAACGCTTCTACCACATCTGGATTTTCTCTCAAATATTCTATTGTTTTTGTACGACCCTGAAATCTTTCTTCTTCTACCGTATACCAAGACCCGCCCCTTTGAACAACGCCCATCATTTCTGCAACATCAAGAACTTCTCCGATGCTGTCTACACCCACATGGTCGCCTTGATAATAAAAATCATATTGTCCAGATAAATTAGGGGGTCCGAGTTTATTGTAGTCAATAATCCAGTTGACTGGTCGACCAACTTTCTGTTCAATAATTTTATCGCCAACCTGGACACCAGACTTAATAGCATTAGCTTCAGCTTCGGAAGCCCACAATTTAATAATGGTGCTACTAAAAAATTTAACTGCCATTCCGCCAGTTGGAATATGAGATGCATGCATTGATCCAAATTGATTTCTTTGCTGAGAAATAAGAACTAGCAGAGTGTTTTTGTTTGCATAGTTAAGCATTTTAACCGCATGTGTCATATCTTTTGCTTCTGCACCAATCTGCTTAGTATCTTGCAAGTCTTTTAATTCATTCCCGTCTTTTTCAAAATAGATTGCGGGAAGTAGTGCAGAGATTGAATCCACAACAATAATATCTACGCCAGCATCCATGAGCTGAACCGCCACATCAACCATGTCGTTGATTGATTTTGCTGGAGAATAAATTAGTTTGGTGGAATCTACTCCAAGTTTTTCTGCCCACGCAGCAGAATAGGATGCCTCAGAATCAATCCAGGCACAAGTTTTTCCATTTTTTTGTGCATCAGCAATCATTTGCAAACAAAAGGATGACTTGCCCGCCGATTTATTTCCCCAAACAAGAATTTGTCTACCAAATCCAAGACCGCCTCTAAGTGCTATGTTTAGTCCTATGCTTGGAGTTTGCTGCTTTTGCACGTCTACTTCTGTTGCCAGTTGTACTCTTTGTCTTGTTTTCGGATCTAGTTTTGCCAGAATATTTTCTGCTACCGTTGTCATGTAAACTCTCTTCTAATATCATTGCCAGTTCTTTCATCCATTTAGAGCGACTGGTGCTCAACCTATCTATAATGTTTAAGATAGTTTCTTGATCTTCCGCTTTTATTACTAAAAGGTATTCGTCTTCGATACCCTCTAGGATGTAGGCATCTTTCATATACCTATATTATACAATAAAAACAATTTTTTGTCTTTTAGGCTAAATTTCCATGCATCTTTGGTCGTTCTTTGTTAATAGCCATTTTCTTTTCATAAATTTCATCAAATGATGATTTTACCCATCCACAATTTTTTGCACCCGCATAAAAATCCATCAACCTGATAAAAATATCTACAAGTTCTTCAACAATTTTTTCTTCACCCATTTGTTTACGCATAGCCTCAAGCACTTCACTTACTTCAGAATGAACAAGGGCAAGTTTTGCAAGCATAAAGTCAATGTCTTGTTCTGGATTGTCTGTTCCATCAATATAGACTTTTCTCCAAAACCCTTTATTTGTTGCAACGGCATGAATATCTTTTGCAATACTATCTAGATTATTGCTCATCTTCAATTGCTCCCGCATCTACCAATTGAAATCTCATAGTTTTTTCATCTACTGGGTCAACCGCAACTACATAGTTTGAGTAGTCGTCTAGTAGTTCTGTTTCTGTCAAATCTACTGCACCTACTTTATTTAGTACCGCAGCCAGAATTTGTTCTATTGTTAGTTGTACATTTTGTACTTCTTCACTCATTTAAATTACTTCCTTTACGAATATAGTTTTATCATCATATTTAATTGTTGGCTCACAAATTGAACCCGCTTTCATTTTACCCAATGCCTTAGCATAAAGTGTCGGGAACACAAGAACTCGTAAAAGCTCTTTTTCATTATTAGACAAAATAATATGAGCCATCATTTTATTTGTCTTTGTTTTATAGTGTGTAAAATCTACTACCAAATATTTATCATCTGCAACATCTACCTTATCTGCATAAAGCCAATTGATAAATGGGTCATCTTTTTTATTTACAACATCTTCAATATTTACATATCGATGAATACGATTATCTCCTACCAAAAAGAAATACATATTGCCAGTTTCAATTTGAGTATTTTCGGAGTGAAAAATACCGATAGCACCTGTATCATCTACGAGTTCTACACGACTCCAGCCCTTACCCTTTTTAATTGAACGAACCATAGCCATAAGAACATAACAACCTTCTTCCAAAAACTCTTCAAGCGGTTGGATCTGTGCTTTAATTTTTGGTTCTAGACCCTGAATATCAAATTTTGGAATATTTAAATATTCATAAAGGTTTTCAGACTCATTTCCTTTTCGTGGATTATCTGGAAAAGCCGCACCACCAATCATATTTAATGATTCAATTGCCCTAGCGTTAATACCACTACCTTTTTGATGCGCTACTTTAGTAAGATGAGCATAATTGTCATAGGGTCGGTTTGCAATAATTTTTGATGCAATGTTGTCGGAAATATATTTTACATCTCCTAGTCCAAATCGAATGGATTCTCCTTGTATACTAAACCCCGCTTCGGACTCGTTAACATGTGGTAAAAGAACCTTGATTCCCAATCGTTTTGCTTCCAAGAGGTATTCTGTTCTGGCATCTTTATCTTTTTCATTTTTAAGAATGGAATAGATGAACTCAAGCGGATAATAATGCTTAAGCCAAGCAGTCCAATAGGAAAGCATAGAATAAGCAACAGCGTGGGAACGATTAAAAGAGTAACCAGCGTGAGCTTCAAAATCGTGCCACAAACTTTCAGCATCTTCCTGAGAAATGTG
>Ga0214923_10009446_pt1 | contig 10158 bp, 12 predicted proteins | sample LL1510_MetaG_FD_177993 | JGI IMG/M metagenome (GOLD analysis project Ga0214923, IMG submission 177993) | Freshwater microbial communities from Lake Lanier, Atlanta, Georgia, United States - LL-1510 | ecosystem: Environmental > Aquatic > Freshwater > Lake | place: USA: Georgia | collected...
ACAACGCGGCAACTAACACATCCATCGAATACTGCTTGAGCTCAGCCGCATAGTAGATCAGCGGTGCCGAGGCCACCCAACACAAAAGGAACGTCAGAAAGGAAGCTGCCGTCCTCGCCTGTTGCTTAGCCAAATAAACCCAACTGATAAACGCCAGGATCATGCAGACAAGCGGCAAGAAGCGCAGTGCCAGCACATGATAGGAGAACTGCTTTGAGATCAAACCGATGGCATACAAGTAGACCCGAGGGAATTCCTGATCATGGGACATCCCCTGCGTAAAGAGCTGACCCAAGGGTAGATGGTCGATATTGACAAAAACCCACTTCTCATCCAACCACAATGGGCGGGCATTGAAATAGTGAAGCAGCACCATCAGCAGATACCAGCCCGTGAGCGCAGCCGTGATCCACTGAACTTTTTTCATTAGAATTGACCCGTACGCAGCATCACCAAGGTGCAGGCCTCAAGCGTCTCGATCCCCTTCGCTTGAGCTAATGCCTCAAGCTGAGGATTCTCGGCTCCCGGATTAAAGATGATCCGTCGAGGTTTCTTGGCTAATATATCCGCGGTCAGGAGGTTGGAAATATCCGCCGCGACATACAAGGTCACGGTATCAAGAGAGTCGGTAATATCCTTAATGGAGGCAAAAACCGAAACCCCGTCAATCAGCTTAATACGCTGATGAACGGGGTAAACGGCATGTCCTTGTTCCTGCAGGAATTTAACTGCTTTGTAGGAATAACGTTCAGGATTATCTGACGCACCAATAACAGCTACATTCATAAGGATTAATGGTGGCAGCCACCCGTTCCATGAACATGGCCGTGAGCCACTTCATCAACGGTAGCGCCGCGCTTTTCCACAATTTTAACGGCAAAGGTCAAATCCTGACCGGCTAAGGGATGATTTCCATCCAAGGTGATCTCATCACCCTCGATATTGATGACGGAAACAGGAAAACTTCCCTGGCCGTTACCCGCTTCGAACACATCGCCGACATTGATCTGAACGGTCGGTAATTTACTGCGAGGAACCTTGTACACCAAGGTTGAATTGTAATGACCGTAGGCTTCTTTAGCCGGGATCGTCACTGTTTTCTCTTCATTCACATTCATTGCCACCAAGATACTTTCCAAACCCGGGATGATCTGCCCTGATTCGGTGATAAAAATAAGCGGATGACCTTCGCCAGATGCATCGATCACCTTTTGATCTTTATCGGTTAACGTATAATTGAAGGAAATAACTTCTTTAGCCACCCCAACCTCTTTTCGTTAATACAAAGCCTCTACCCGATGGATAGAGGCCTTGCGGTTTATAAACTATCTTATTTGCTGATCGGACACATTTTCTGACAGGAACTTCCACCCGCAAACGGACATCCGTTCTTACCGAAAATATAACCGCAGGTAAAAACGATCGCTGCCAAGACCAACACAACCACCATCTTCTTAATTCCGCCACAACCACAACCGCAACCGCTTTTCGCTGCGCTTCCGCCGCAACATCCTTCTTCTTTTTTCTCTTCGCTCATATGCACTCCTTGTTTGTATTTGAAAAGTATTATCCTACTTCTTCGCTGTTTTGTCTACCGTCAGGTCATGACGCTCAACCAACCGGTGTTCCTTCGCATCGTACGACATGATCCGTAATTTCTTCGGATCTGAAATAAGCAAGGTTGCTTCATGGCGATCCTTCATTGCTTCCCTGATCACATGCTCAAGCTGCTTGGCATCGGTGACAAATCTGGGCTTTGGATTCTTCCAATTTTGTTCAAAGTTAACCACCACATGTGATACCGCCTGATCATAGCTTAGCTGCTGCATACGCTTCTCGGCCGGCGTCAACTCAGGCGCGGCCGGCTTTGCTTCCTCGATCTTATTCGTTGCCCCCAGCGGCACCACGGCTTGAGGCTGATTGAACTTACGGTATTCTTCAACCGAATCAAAATGCCGGCCGGCAGAATAGATCTCGACCGCCTGAGCGGATTGAATTGAGACTAATAAGAATAAGCTGACAGCCCATGTTCTCATCAACGTTTAATGCTCCCTGGCTTTAAGGATACGTTCCGTAAACTCGGCTTCAAATAACGCTTCGATCTTCTTTAATTCCTTTGGACCCAAGAAATGTTTGATCGCCTGCTCAATCGCCGCTAAGCGATTCTTCAGATACAAGTATTGAGGATGCAATGCCTGACGTTTGTCATCGGCGAATTTCTGCTTCGTTTCATCTTTAAGCTTATTGGCGATATAGACGTCGAACTCCTTAACCAGCGCTGCATAGGCGGCCTTGGATGAACCGCTTGGCTTGGCGGCTTTATTAACCGAGCGCTGAATATATTCATCAACGATCAACTGGGTCGTCTTGCGTTCAATACGTTCAAAAGATTCCTTGGTCGTTTTATACGCCCAAAGCAAATAACGGCGAGTGAGATTTTTGTGCGCTGTATTCATATATTCTAGAATTTGATGGCTGAGCTGCCGGTGGATAAACTGTTCAATTTATCCGTTGTTGAGTTTAACGTTGTTTCAACCGATTTCTTCAGTGGCCCTGTTTTGGGATTGAGGATAACCAAAAAAACGAGGATTGCCGCGACCGACATTAAGATGTACTCAATGATATTTTGTCCCTTTTGCGTCTTCATAGTACAAATATACCATATCCCCTATTTATAAACAACATCCCCCACCACCACCGGCTTATCCACCTTTAAACCGATCACCTGGCCCTTTTTAGCTACTTTGACATCCTGACTTTCGATCTGCATCGACCAAACTTTTTGGACCAGCTTCGTCTTAGGTCCGATCACGGTTAACCTATCCCCGATCAGGATAGTCCCCTGGCTGATCTTAACCACACAGACATTGATCCGTTCAAAGAAATGTGTGATCTCGCCTACCTGTACCAATTGAGGATCAATCTCCGGTTTCTTAACCTTCAAAACCTTGACTGCCGCCGGCTGTTTAGGCGTTTTAACCGCCTTAACCGGCTCTACTTGCGGTGTTACCGTCTTTGCTTGACGCAATGCCGGCTTTGGCGGCAACGAGGTCTTTGGCTTCGTCTTGAGCGAAGTTTTAGACCTTGCTTCCTTGATCGCTTTTACCTTCTTGACGATCTTTCGGATCTTCTTCTTGGTAGCTGCCGCCTTAGAACGCACCGCTGTTTTTCGCTTAGGCTTCGTCTTGATCCAGAAAACTTCTTTGATAACATCTGATAATTTGTTGAGAATACTCATAGATAAGAACTCTGTTCCTGCCCTGCCTGATTTGACTACAACGAGATCTTATCAGCTAGGTCTGCCATGATCGGCAAGCGAATGAATTCACCCTTCAATACCGAAATCAATCCGATAAAGGATAAAACCATCAGAACAAAGGTTAATGGAGTTAAGATCGCCGGAACAACAATGCTTAGGATCCACACGGCGGTCTGAATGATGAAAATGATGAGTCCCTGTTTGCCGTGCGCCAACACAAAGGGATTATTTTTCTTTAAGATCAATGGGATGATACACAAAATAGATAAATACGACAGAATGCAGTAGATCTTTCCGTCTAAGATATCTTCTTTGGAAAAAACTTGAGCCATCAACCCTTAACCTCGATCAATGAATTGATATCACCGAAAGAATTACGTTCAATGTTCTTATTATCCGGATCTTCCTGCCATTTACCGTCCACAATAAACTGATACTTATATAGACCCGCCTTAAGCGGTAAGGCAATGTTCCAAACACCGTTCGTATTTGTCATGCGGCATTTTTCATCCAAGGACCAATCGTTAAAAGAACCCGTCACGAACACGGATTGAGCTTGAGGCGCATTCAATGAAAATGAAGCTAACCCGACAAATTCTGCCGTTTCTTTAGCGACCAATTCCTGCATGCGCTCAGAAGGCTGATAAGCAGCGGCTGGGGCTTGAGATTCTGCAACAGCCGTCTCAACCAACTTCTTTTCAACCGCTTTCTCGATCGACTTCTCAACCTTAACAGCCACCTGTTCATTAGCCGGACGATCCAACATCATGATCTCACGAGCCAAGTTCATATAATCCTTTGCACCGCGGCAGTATTTGTCATATTTCAACACCGACTCACCCATCACGGCGGATTCCTTCAACTTCACGTTCACATGAACGATCGTATCATAAAGCAGCTTTCCGAATTTTTCTTTCATCTTAGCGAACATCGAGAATGAATGACGAAGACGAGAGTCGAACATGGTGATCAAAATACGCTGTGTCACCGGATGATTCAGACGGTCTCTGATCAAACTGATGATATCCGTAATGTGATCAACTCCCTGCATGGAGAAACGGCTTGTTTCTACCGGAATGATGACCTGATCGGAAGCGCGGATGGAATTAACGGTTAAGAAACCCAAACTCGGAGGGCAATCGATGAGGATGTAATCATACTGATCTTTGATCTCATTAAGGATCTCAACCAGTTTCAATTCACGGCCGATCTCATCCGCCAACTCTTGTTCTAAGGTTCCTAATAACACGTTGGAAGGGACAATATCAAAGGTCTTATCTGCCCGCTTGATGATTTCTTTGATCTTTAATTTACGAGGCGTCAGTTTAGAAATGACATTATATAAGCTATAGCTGTCATCAATGTTCAACCCTAAGGTCGCATGCGCTTGCGGATCCAAGTCGATCAACAGGGTCTTTCTCCCGTTGCTGCCTAGAGCTGAGGCTAAATTAATAGCTGTCGTTGTTTTTCCGCATCCGCCTTTTTGATTGGCTATGGATATAATTTTCATAAACGTAAATCCTCTGATTAGTTAGAAAACGATACTTCGTCGATCAAGACTGAACCTTTTTTAAAATCTACATTCCATGCTTCAAGCACGAAAGACACATCGGTCACCGTGCTCCAATCCGTCAAATTCAATTTATCTAATTCGATGCTGACCTTCTGCCATGTATTCTGCACGTTCTTAATGTAGTAGGTCGCTTTCTCGCTGCGCTGATTGCCCACCACCATCTTAACAATGCCCGGATAAGCGCCGTTCATCCCGCGGATCGACAAATTCAGATGATCGTATTTCGAGACATCCTTATTCGGGATCGTGATCGAAAATGTTTTTGACGACGGAAACGGATCATTCAGATCATACGCCACCCGGATCGGATTATTCGTCAGTGAATAAAAGATACCGTTATTGAGCGTAACTTTACGAGTCAAAAAAGCCGTGAATCCATAAATCGTCGTCACAGCGATCACCGTTGTGATGACAATATTAATGATCATCCATGACTTGTTTAAAGTCTTCTTCTTTTCTTCCTCGACGACATTTTGCCGTTTTCCAAGATAAACCTTGGCGAGGTGATCGTAGATCTCGTCGCGCGTCATACGTTGAACAACTCAATTCTATCTATAAAAGAATGATGAAGAATCTATAAGTGATTTATTTGTAACGCCTTGTAATTCGTATGTAATTTATATTAGCAAAGAAAAAATAAATGCGAAACGTTATCTAAGAAATTTTTACATCGCTGCTGAAGGGATTTAAAACGAGGAAGGGACAACCTGCGCCTGCTGACGTCGATAGGCCACATCACGATTGCGGTAATAGCTTGATTTGTTGGGATTGATTCTGATCGCCGCATTATAATCATCGATCGCTTTGCCGTAATCTCCTGCACCGACAAAGGCATTACCGCGATTACTGTAGGCGGATGCCAATTGCGGATTTAAGCGGATAGCCTTCGTCAGATCAGCGATCGCCTCTTGGTACCGCCCTTGATCAATATAAACACTGCCTCGATTATTGTACGCTAAGGCATAATTAGGATTTAGCTCGATCGATTTGGAATACTGTGCGATCGCCTGCGCGCGATCACCGGCCGCATCATACACATGCCCGAGATTGTCATACGCCGGGGCATAATTTACTTTTAATCTTATCGCCTTAGTTAAATCGTCGACCGCCTCTTGATAACGCCCCTGCGCTCCATAAAGACTTCCGCGATTATTATACGCCAAATAGTCAGTTGAATTTAATTCTATTGCCTTAGAGTAATTGAGCAACGCCTCCTTCGTTTTGCCTTCTTCCTGTAAAAGCTTCCCAAGGTTGTTGTACATCCGTTGCGCATCAGGAGCATATTTAAGCGTAGTTTCATAAAATGTTTTAGGATCTTTCCAGTAGTCATTCTGTCGGATGGTTAAGCAGATCAGCGCGATCAGAACAATTCCAATAAAAGTAATTACCACTGGACGTAATTTATTCTGCTGCCAAAGATAATTTAAATAGAAAGAACAGATCAGGAAAAATCCAATGGACGGAAGATAAAGAAAATGATCGGCCATATAATAGTTGATCTTGTACAGATTAAGCAGCGGAAAAAGACAGACCAGAAACCATCCCGCTGAGAAAACAACAAGTGGCGCCGTCCTGTTTTTGTATACAAAATAAAGGATCGTCCCTGCAAGAAGAATTCCCGCCAGCACTGACGGATCTGACCATTGAAATAATTTCAGCCCCCGTTCCATATGCAGGGGATAAGGAATAAATAGCAACTTGAGATAACCGCTCAGCGCAGCAAAGACACCCGGCACCCTCTCACCCATCTGATCAAAACCAACAGAGGAAGCAAGCATATCCTTCAAATAAGTAAGCCTAAAAACGATATATAGGAATCCTACGGCAGTAAGGGAAAGCAATTCAAACCATTTGATCTTTATTCGAAAGGAAAAATGATACAGACATAACACTAAGGGTAAAATTAACGCGTACTCCTTAGAAAGTAAGGCGGCTGCAAATGAGAATAAAACTAGCGCCTGCCGGATCAGCGAAGACTTACCTGTTACCTGATAGATATAACCCACCATCGATAGGATGAAGAACAATGCCGCAAGTAGATCTGCTCGGCCTGAAATGTAGCTGACGGCTTCTGTATGGATCGGATGAACAACAAAAAATATCGCTGTTAAACAAGCCACGACTGCATTCTTAAAAAGCAGATTTACCATCCAATAAATACTTAGAGCGACAAGCAGATGAATGCAGAGATTAACAACATGATAGCCTGTCACATTAAGCCCTCCCATCGCATAATTTAACGCATGCGTGAGCATTGGTACTGGGCGGTAGAACGTTTCAAAAGCCAACCCTGAACCCTGACCGATAGCTCCTGTGAACAAGCCTCCGATCTTCGTGATATCATGAATAAAGACATTCCGTTCAATTAATGCTTCATCATCATAAAGAAACTGTCCCCTTAAAGAATTCGCATAGACCAGCATACCTAAAAGAATGATCAGAGAACCGCTCATGATAATCATTTTAAAGGTTCCCTGAGAAGAACCGAGCTTAAGTGGGGGCATTTCTTTACTGGATTGATTTTTCATCGTTACCATCTTAATTCAACAACACAATTTAGCAACAGGATTACAAAGCAAAACCCCGCCCTGCTTTTGGCAGGACGGGGTTTTGTTTACATCTACGCTGTTTTCTAAATAATTAGAAGTTAACGCCAACTGAAGCAATTGCTTGCTTAGCAGGATCGTTGTTAGCAGCGGTAAATGCACGACCAGGAACGAAGATACCTAAGTTCAAACCAAACTTAACATCTTCAGTGTACTGGTATGCAATATTAGCATCGTATTCATTACCTAAGGACTTGTTTGAAGTCACTTCAGGGCTGAAGGTGCTAGCATCTGGCTGAACGAAATAACCAGACTTAGTTACGATACCATCGGTACCAGCAGCTAAAGACTGAGCAGCCCATAAACCGTTCCAAGATAAGCTGGTTGTAACATCAGCTAAAGGTGAAGCAGAAACGGTTGCATTCAAGATCTGTAAGTTCGTTAAATTGAAAATGGTATTGAAGATTGTTCCACCATTTTGATTTTCGAACATAGGATCCCATGCAGAGTTCTTACCGTCATTATCATTGGTGTCAACCGTCTTATCACCAGAAACATAGGTATAAGAACCGCTAACGGTTGTCTTGTATTTTTCTAATTCCGCAACTGGGATAGCATAGCTAGCTAATGCCTGTAATGCATAACCATTACGTTTGTTGTTGCCGGAATCCATACCACGTTGTAATGCAGCTTCAGCTTGAACATTTAACCCTTTAACAGGATTTGTGCTCACGCGTAAACCAGGGGTCCAGATTTTGTCTGTATGATCACCTGTTGCTGAAGAACCTTCTCCAACGTTCTTACCAAACACATAACCTTCAACCACTGTGTTTAAAGCATCACCTAATTGGTAATTAGCATTGATACCATATGCATCTGTATCATCTTTCTTAGCACCTAATGCTTTAACGTTACCTTGAGCAACTTTACCAGCGAATAAATCGATGGTTAAAGGTTTGTAATCCAAGGTTGCTCTGACAGCATCCAAGGAAGATCTCATGGTTAAGTCAGCAGCGAATGTACCGATGCGGCTGCTTGCTGCGTTGTTTGTACCAGTTGCATCAAATACTAAACCGTTACCGAATGCAAACGCTTGACGACCGACAGTCAAGGTTAATGGTGAATATAAGAATTCACGTAAGGTAACATAAGCTAAGTAGATGTCGACTTCAGTAGGTTGAGTTTCAACGCTGCTGGAGTTTTCACCGCCCCATTCACGTTCGTTGATCAAACCGACAGTTGTAGACACATTGTCGCTTAAATCAGCATCAACGCGTAAAGTTGCTTGCGTTAAGAAAACTGATTGTCTGGATTGAGAAACTGTACCTTCTTGTTTGAAGTTGAAATCACTACGATTCACATATGAAGATGTGATGTTTCCGCTTACTTTCACGTTCTGAACAGCAGCGAATGCTGGGCTAGCCATAAGGACAGCTGCAGCGATAGCTAATACTAATTTTTTCATTTTAATCTCCCAATAATTTAGGAATGTTTATTTCAATATATATATCTAGGTGTCTGGCCTAGGAATTTAACAATCAGACCCCTTGTTGATGATTCGCGACTGTTTTATCTAACCCCTCCTTTCTCAGTCATAATTAAATCACCAGGGTGGAAAACTTCCTGCATTTTGCCATTGGATACTGGCCATGTCAAGAAAATTTAATAAAATTTTAATAGTATGGAACGATTTTCCCCTATTACCGGGAATTCCCAGTCGGTCAAAAACCGCTTCTTATAGAAGACTCCCCATCCCGACATTCACAACCCAGCTTAAGCTTTGATAAGCTTTGCCGTAACCCTAAAAAAACGCTACTTCTCTTTTATGCTAGCACTAAAACCCTTGTTAATTAATCAGATACGCTTAATTTGCGCCTTTATCTATTTTTAGCCCCCCGACTGAATTAGAAAACCCTTCCCTATATAGAGGTCTATAGCTCTAATTAATCAAGATCGCTTCACTAATACATGCATTGATTTTAGCTTTCAATAGGGCATTTAGTAGGCGTTTCTTTGGATTTTATGGGATATCATCTAGAAATATTGGCGTAATTTCAAAATCTCACACCATTATAAACAAAAATGGCGCAATATTTATGAAATATTGCGCCATTTTAGATAAATTTAACTAAAATCTATTGTTCTTCTGGCTTTGCAAACAATTCCTGGATCTTATCATTGATCTCAGGAGTCATATAAACACTGCTTCCCCAGAACGTAAACCAGATAATCTTGTATTCTGAACCAAAATTCACCAAGGTCATATCGCAATTGATCTGAGCATGCTCAAACTTAACATCAAAGGTATACCTCTTGATCTGGTTTTCTTCTGTATTGAGCGGAATAAAGCTTCGTTCACCTAACCGCTGATGAAAAGGCATGATCGCCGTCTCTTCAGACTCGATCCTACCCCAATGTTCTTCCAGCGTTTCTAAGAACTGGTCAAACTGATCAAAGGTGATCGTTTGAGACAACCCTTTAGCGAATAGACCGTACGCTTCTTGCCGTTTGGATCTTTCTAAATAATTAAAGAACTGCTGAGCCGTTGAATCGGCCGATGACGGTAACACGGTGCCAACCGAAGCGCATCCGCCTAAAACGCTTAATACACTTAACATCACGACTAATAATGATCTTTTTAACATAAGCTTACTCATGTGGATGATGTTTGACATCACGGCCTTCAACAATATAAATAACTTCTTCAGCAATGTTAGTTGACAGGTCGGCAATGCGCTCTAAATTATGCGCAATCCGCATAAGCTGCAGCGAAGGCGTAA
>Ga0214923_10009448_pt1 | contig 10154 bp, 6 predicted proteins | sample LL1510_MetaG_FD_177993 | JGI IMG/M metagenome (GOLD analysis project Ga0214923, IMG submission 177993) | Freshwater microbial communities from Lake Lanier, Atlanta, Georgia, United States - LL-1510 | ecosystem: Environmental > Aquatic > Freshwater > Lake | place: USA: Georgia | collected 2015-10-15
AGAGGCAAAGATTCAAGCAAGGAAGTGCAAATTGATCATGTAGTTGCTCTTTCTGACGCTTGGATAAAAGGTGCAGATAATCTATCCAAAGAATCACGAGTTAAATTCGCGAATGATCCGCTTGAACTCCTTGCCGTTAGCGGATCATCAAATCAAAAAAAATCTGGCTCAGATGCTTCCGAGTGGTTACCTGAAAATGTAGACTTTAGATGTGAATATGTAGCAAGGCAAATAGCTATTAAGATAAAATATAAACTTTTTGTATCAGGTAAAGAAAAATATACAATGAGTTCTGTTTTGAATAATTGCAAAGAACAGAAGCTTCCAGCGATATAGCTTGCATTTAAAATAAATTCTTGCTAAAATGTTAATGTACATTTCCGGCCGGCAGGTCGGAATTTTTAATAAAATATCTAATGAAAGGAAGCATAAATGCAAGATCTAAACATAAAACAACTTACAGCCGCAGTACGAGTGATTGCAGATGAAAAAAATTTACCAGAAGATACAGTTATGTCGGTTATTGAACAAGCTATAGCTGCAGCGTGGAGAAGGGATAATGGTGAAAGAGACCAAGATGTTAGGTGTGAACTTAACGTTAATAACGGTAATGCGAATGTGTTCGTATCTAAAGAGGTAGTAGAGCTTGTAGGATCTTCGGCTGTAGAAATAAGTTTAGAGGATGCAAAAAAACTGAAAAAAGATGCTCAGATAGGGGACTTCGTTGAAGAAAAATACGAAGTATCAAGTTTTGGTAGAGTTGCAGCTCAAACTGCTAAACAGGTTGTATTGCAGCGCTTGAGAGAAGCGGAAAGAGAAGTCGTTTTGTCTGAATACGAAGATAAAATTGATACTGTGGTAAACGGAACCGTCTCTCGGGTTGAACCAAGAGTTGTAAGGGTAGAAATTGGAAAGGCTAACGGTATTTTGCCTCAAAGCGAACAAATACCAGGAGAGCATTACAGTGTAGGATCTAGAATTAAAGTTTTAATTAAAGATATAGAAAGAGAAAACCGTGGACCTCAGCTTATACTAAGTAGAAGCAGTGAAAAATTTATTGAACATCTGTTTCGACAAGAAGTGCCCGAATTAGATACAGGATCTGTTGAGATAAAATCAATAGCTAGAGAAGCTGGAAGAAGAACTAAAATTGCAGTATTTAGTTCAATACATGGAGTTGATCCGGTAGGTACTTTCGTAGGAGGACACGGTAATCGCGTCCAAACAGTCATGAATGAAGTTGGCGACCAAGAAAAAATTGACATAATCAGCTATGATTCTAATATCGAAAAATACATCATAAATGCGATGAGTCCAGCACAGATAAGTAAAGTTGAAGTTGACGAAAAAAATAAGAAAGCGAAGGTTTTCGTATCTGAAGATCAACAGTCTGTTGCCATCGGTAGAGCTGGTCAAAACGTTAGATTGGCGAGCAGATTAACTGGTTATGAAATCGATATTGAAAACTATACCGAACCAACAAAAGAAAAAACTTCAAAGAAAAATATTGAAGACAGCCTAATGAGCGCCGTAGAAGAAGTTTCGTAACATTAAAACTAAAAAAACAATTAGCACTCTATTGACGAGAGTGCTAATTTTATATAGACTATAAATACAAATAGGAATAAATATGCCAGATAACTTTTCGGAATTTGAATTTATAGTAAATTTGTCTGATAACGCCAAGACGAGTTTACAGCACGCCAATATAATCGCGCAAGGTTACAAGAGCTCATATATTGGTACTGAACATATTTTACTTGGCATTTTAGCTCAGGGAGCATCCGTAGGTGCAAAAATTTTAGCTGATTTTGGGATTACATTGGAGAAAACTCATGATGCCTTAAATTTAGCTCCGCTTTCAACAGTCATCGCAGTTGGAATAAAGAGTCTTAGCGAAACTGCCAAGTTGACACTAAAAATGAGCTGGGAATTGGCACAAGACTACAACCAAGAATTATTGGGTACAGAGCATATGCTTTATAGCTTAATCATGCAGAAAAACTCAAGAGCTTCGTTGATAATTCAAGAAATGGGCGTAGACATCGAAGAACTTGCTGCAGAAATAAAAACCTATCTAGGAAGAATCGAAAATCAACCAAAATCTGAAAACCCAATAGAATTTGGTCAAAGAACAGGACGAAGGTCGCCAAACAGAAGAGGGATTCTTGATTTATTCGGAACTGACCTAACAGCTCAGGCCTCAGAAAACAAATTAGATCCATTGATAGGTAGAAAAAAGGAACTAGAAAGAGTAATTACGATACTAAGTCGTAGATCCAAAAATAACCCTGTTTTAATTGGAGAACCTGGCGTAGGCAAAACCGCAATCGCTGAAGGGTTAGCTCAGCGCATCGTATCTGAAGATATTCCAGATCATCTGATAGATACTCGTGTTATTCAAATCGATTTAGCGGGTATGATAGCAGGTACTAAATATCGAGGTGAATTTGAAGAGAGACTAAAGCGATTGATGCAAGAAGTCAAAGCTCGAAAAAACATAATAATATTTATAGACGAATTACATCTTTTAGTAGGTGCTGGTTCTGCAGAAGGTTCGGTTGATGCAGCAAACATCTTAAAACCAGCACTTGCCAGGGGAGAAATTCGCCTGATAGGAGCAACGACACTAGATGAGTATCGAAAGAATATTGAGAAAGATACAGCTTTAGAAAGAAGACTGCAATCCGTCATTGTCAGACAGCCAACTGTTAAAGAAACAATTGAGATTATCAAAGGATTAAAACCTACGTACGAAAAACACCATTCTGTTTCAATCTCAGACAATGTAATTGAAGAAGTTGTTTATATGGCCGAAAGATATATAAATGATAGGTTTATGCCTGATAAGGCGATTGATGTAATCGACGAAGCATCGGCATTACTCAGGGTAAAATCAGCAAAAAAGCCAACAAAAATTAGAGATTATCAAATTCAAATCAAAAGTTTAAATGAAAAAATGGAAGAATGCGTTGCTAAAGAAGACTATGAGAGGGCGGCGCTATATAAAACACGAATCAGTCAGCTGAGTGATATGCTAAAAGATCTAGAAAAGGAATATGAGCTAAAAAGTCATATCGAGCTTACATCTGATGATATCGCGTCAGCAATATCTCTTATATCGAATATACCAGTGTCGAGAATTAAAAAATCGGAAGCTTCGTTGTTGATTAATCTCGAAGAACATTTACAGAAATTTATCATAGGTCAATCAAAAGCGATTCAAATTGTTTCCAAGTCGATTCGCAGAAACCGAAGCGGAATTAATAGTCAAAATAAACCCATAGGATCTTTCGTATTTATGGGACCTACGGGTGTCGGCAAGACCGAACTAGCTAAAGTATTGGCTAAAGAAGTTTTCGGATCCGATGAGGCTTTAATCAAAATCGATATGAGTGAGTTTGCCGAAAAACATTCAACAAGTAGACTTTTGGGTGCCCCAGCGGGCTATATAGGCTATGACGATGGCGGTAAGCTTACAGATAAAATCAAAAGACAACCATATAGTGTTGTATTATTTGACGAAATTGAGAAGGCGCACAAAGATATTTTTAACCTGCTCCTACAAATACTCGAAGATGGTAAATTAACAGATGCGCAAGGTCATCAAGTCGACTTCTCAAACACTATCATCATTCTTACTAGTAATTTGGGTAGTACTGAAATGAATAAAGGTCCAGGCTTAGGATTTGTTTCCGCTGAACAATCTTTGCTCGAAGAAAATAGTTTTATAGATAAATCGGCTAAAGACGCTATTTCTAGATTTATGAAACCTGAATTGATTAACAGATTCGACGGAGTTTTAACGTTTTCTTCACTAAACAAGGAAGAAATTTATAAGATATTTGACTTACTACTAAGCGATTTGAAGAAGCGTCTAATTATAAAAGGAATCGATTTAATCGTGTCCCCAGGTGCGAAACGTGTTATTATAGAAAGAGGTTATGATAAAAAATTTGGAGCTAGACCACTAAGGCGAGCAATCGAAGATTTATTAGAACATAAAGTAGCAGAGGGGATAATTTCAGGTGAATACGAGAAGGGTACGCTAGTATATGCTACCGCAAAACGAGGAGAAATTTGTCTTTCAATCAAAACCGAAAGCTAAACATTGGCCATTAATCGGTAAAATTATTTTAATTTTTACAATTCTTTCTATAGGTTTTTTTATCTATATTTTTCAACAAGACATCAGGGATAGGTATACAGTTAGTGTCTTTTCGCCAACTGCCGAAATAGAAACTATTACGAAAGATACTGAAATGACTGATTCAGGCAAGTTCTATTTTTTTTCAGGCCTACCGGAAATTAACGATGCAGAGAGCTTCAATAAAAATTGTGAACGTAAAGAACAAAGCTCTCCTATTTTGGGATGCTACGTAAATAAAAAAATTTATATTTATAATGTAAAAAATGACTCAAGATTACAAGGAGTAAAGTCTATAACTGCTGCCCATGAGATGTTACATTCTGCATGGGATAGGCTTAATTCAAGCCAAAAAGAAAAGCTAAGCACACTGCTAGAAAAAGCATTTCAAAATGTCAAAAATGACGAATTAATTAAGAGAATGGAATACTACGAGAGGGAGCAACCCGGCGATAGAGCTGAAGAACTACATTCTATTTTAGGCACCGAATACAGTAACCTTGGAAGCGAACTTGAAAACTATTACAAGAGATATTTCGCCAATAGATCTAAATTGGTTAACATCTATGATAAATACAATGAAATATTTGTCGATCTCACTCAAACGCAGAAAAGCTTGCTAACTGAAATAAATAATCTCGAATCTATTCTCAAAGCTAAAATAGCGACCTATAACAAAGATGTCGATCAATTAAATGAAGATGTAGAAAAACTTGAATCCACAAGACCTGGGATAGATAAAACTAACTGGTCTGCTGTACAAGATTTCAACAACAAAAGAGATAAACTTATCGCAAGGATCAATGAACTGGAAGTCGAGTACAAAAATATCCAAACTGAGCAGGATAAATATAAATCACTAATTAATTCTTATAACAGTAACGTACTAGTCCTCAATGATTACAACAACAGTATTGACAGTACATTGAAATCCCCTGCGACAGTTTCAGAGTGATATACTGTTTAATATGGTAAAAAATATTACTCAGTTTGTATGCCAGGGTTGTGGGCAAGTTTACGGAAAGTGGATTGGTAAGTGTGACGTTTGTAACGAATGGAATAGTTTAGTTGAACAACAAATCAACACAGGTAAATCAATATTAGCAAAATCTGATAAATCAGGTAAAATTTTAGCTGTCAAACAGATAAAAGACATTTCATATGATGACAAGAACAACAGATATAAGACCGGTTTTGATGACCTTGACCTTGTTTTTGGTGGTGGTATAGTTTCAGGTAGCATTGTTTTACTTGCAGGGCAGCCAGGTGTTGGTAAAAGCACCCTACTACTCCAAATATCGGACTATATTTCTCAAAATAAAAATGTTCTCTATATTAGCGGCGAGGAATCAGCAAATCAAGTAAAATTAAGAGCAATAAGACTAGGTGCAGAAAAAAAAGATAAACTTGAATTTGCAGCTAGTACTAATACTGAAGATATAGCTTCAACCATCCAAAATTGTAAATATGATTTGGTTGTCATTGACTCGATTCAGACACTTTCATTAGACAGTATTTCTTCCGCTCCAGGTACTGTGAGTCAGATTACTAACAGTGCTAATATAATTATAAGAAGCGCTAAAGATAGTAATACATCTGTGATATTAGTGGGACATGTCACAAAAGAAGGATCTATAGCCGGACCTAAGCTTCTAGAGCACCTCGTAGATGTAGTAATTCAGTTTGAAGCGGATCGCTATGGTGGTTTTAAAATTGTTAGAGCTTCTAAAAATAGATTTGGTTCAACCGAAGAAGCTGCAATATTTGAAATGTATAGAGATGGTCTTAGAATTGTAGACAACCCTTCACAGGCTTTATTAGAAGAACGACAAAATTTAGATGGTTCTGTAGTTTTAGCTACTATCGAAGGAAACAGACCTATATTAGTCGAGATACAGGCCCTTGTAAGTCAATCAAATTTTGGATATCCCAAGAGAACAGCATCCGGATACGACTTAAATAGGTTAAATCTGTTAATAGCAGTCTTAGAAAGAAGAACCAAACTTAAATTGCAAGATAAGGATATTTATTTAAATGTTGTTGGTGGTTTGAGACTAGACGACACAGGAGCAGATCTGGCCATATGCGTTGCAATTGCATCATCGGCAGCTAACAAAAAAATGTCAGATGATATAGTTGTTTTTGGTGAAGTAGGTTTAAATGGCGAAATAAGAACTGTTGCATCCGTGGATAAAAGAATTGCTGAAGCAAAAAAACTAGGTTTTAATAAGGCTATAGTCCCATTTTCCAAAAACAACCAAGACAAGTTTTTGGTTCAAGTGAGAGATCTCAGAAGCGCATTAATTGATTATTTAAAATAGGGAAAGACATGCAAGAAATTAGCGAAATCATAACATTTTTAATTTTTATTGAAGTAAGTATAATTTTATATTTTAGTTTATATAAAAATACAAAAAAATCAAAAAGACCAATATTTATCGACACTTCCGCTTTAATTGATGGGAGAATATTATCGATAGTTGATGCTGGGTTATTGTCAAATGACCTGATTATAATACCAACAGCTGTAGTAAGGGAATTGCAATTGCTTGCTGATGTTTCAAACAGTGAAAAACGCCTAAAGGCAAGAGCAGGATTAGATTTGATTTTAAAACTTAAAACAAATGAGAATATTCGTATAGAAACTTACGACTATAAAAATATAAAAAATCTTAACGTTGACGATCTGTTAATTGAACTTTGTAGCAAACACAACGGAATATTAATAACCGTTGACTATAATCTATTAAAAGTTGCTCAGGTGAGAAATATACATTCAATAAATTTAAATGAGCTATCTAAAAATCTTAGACTCTCATATCTTCCCGGCGAAAAATTTGAAATAAGTCTTACCCAAAAGGGTAACGATACAAAACAAGCTGTAGGATATCTAGAAGATGGCACTATGGTTGTGGTTGATTCCGCGAAGCATCTTATAGGTCAAAGAATACAAGTAGAGTGCACACGTAGCTTGCAAACAGTAGCCGGAAGAATGATTTTCGCTAAGAAAACGAAATAGAGATATTGAAAATGTATCAAATATCAATATTTGCTATGTTGCTTGAGCTTTGGTAGTAAGCCTCATCTGTAACAAGTGCGCTAACTTCTATTGTACCCGACGAACCAGTAGGTAATTGATAAGTGTAATCATACGAAGAGCCCGCAGGAATGCTTGCCACTAAAATACCTCCTATTTTCAAGTCTACCTGAAATATGTTAAATGTTCCTTTGGTGACATTGAGTGATATAAGGTATTTACCTGAAGATTGTTTGATTGGTTTTGCTACAACAACCGAAGGTAATGTGTCAGAACATGAATGCTTATCGTCTTCGCTATTACCATCGTAGCCATCAGGAGCTATGAAAGTGTCTTTTTTGGTGATTGGGTCTATCATCTTTTTTACATCTAGTGTAATTTTTGCGTTTTCTGGAGTGCATTGAGTAGCTTTCTTTTTTGAGAATTTATCCATCACTAGTTGAGCATTTGTTTGTCCTTGGTTTGCGCTCCACCAAGACGGATATACTTCTTTGCCGACTTTTTGTATTCCACTTGGAGCCGTAAACCAGTCATTTATCTTCCATCGGCCGTCTTTTGCGTATATTTCCTTGTGAGCATAGCTCATCACGGAGTCAACGATAGGACCGGGCATAGATGAGCTTGCAGCTTTCAAGTATCTAGTGTCATTATTGCCAAACCAGACACCCATTGCTATAACAGGTGAATAGCTCATCATCCAAATGTCTTTAGCGAATCCGTTTAGGTCTGTTGTTCCGGTTTTTGTGCCAGTCGGAACATCTTTTATTATGTATCCTCTCTGAGACCTGCTTACTAGTGACGATCTTGCATCTGCATCATTCAAAATGTCGCTAACTATATAGGTTGCTTGAGCATCTATAACCTTTTTAGATTCAGATTGCCACTGATATAAGCTCTCACCATTTGCGCTCTTTACTTCGATAACACTTGATTGTTTAAACATTATTCCTCCTCTTGCAAGAGTTGAGTAAGCATTAACCAAGTCGATTTGTCGCACGCCGCAGCCTCCGATTGCAGCGGCTAGGCCCACAGTCCTATCATTACCTTGACTACAATAGCTAGAGGCACCCATTTCTCTGATAGTTGAGATAGTATTCTGGACTCCATTTATATACATTGCTTTAATAGCTGGAATGTTTCTTGATGCACCTAGGCCAGTTCTGGTAGTAATATCACCCATGAATTTTTTATCCCAGTTGTTCACTTTGCCACCATAAATCGCATCAATATTTTCATCTTTGAGAATTGAACCGCTACCGAAATTAAGTGATCCACTTGGTTGTTGGGTAAATAGTTTTGCATAAACAAAAGGCTTGATAGTCGAACCTGGCTGAATATAAGATTCCGCAGTATTATCTTGCCCGAAACCTTCGTATGAGAAATCTCGACTTCCTTCAAGGGCAATTATCTGACCAGTTTTGACATCCTCAACTGTTGCAGCACCATTACTGAACCCGCCCACTATAGGGGTGTTAGAGTTGAACATTTCGACAAATGAACTATTAAGTTTTTCTTGAATTCTTAAATCAAGAGTGGTAGTTATTTTGAGTCCACCTCTTCCTAGAACTGTCGCACCGATTTTATCTTTTAGTTCTGCTTTAACCATTTGAATAAAATGAGGCGCCTTTACTCCTGCGTATTGACTAGCTAGAGGCTTCAACTGGTCGAGTATAGGAACTTTTTTTGCTTCGTCGGCTTCCGTTTTAGATATCATTTTTTGGTCTAGCATATTGTCAATAACACGGTGTTGTCTAGTTATTAGATAATCATTTCCGGCTGTATTGTAAGGATCATATAAAGAGGGATTTTGTGGAATGGCTGCAAGTAAAGAAGCTTCAGCTATATTTAAGTCTTTTGCGGATTTACCAAAATATGTTTGAGCACCCGACTCTGCTCCATTTCTTCTACCGCCATAAGGTGATTCATTTAAATAAAGAGTTAGTATTTGATCTTTATTATACATTCTCTCTACTTCTATAGCTAATATTAGCTCTTTTATTTTTCTAGGTATACCTCCAAGCCCTCTATTAGATGTTTGATCTGAGAAGAACACTTGTTTTACGAGCTGTTGAGTTAGTGTTGATCCACCTTGGACGCTACCACCAGTAAGATTGTTAATTAACGCACGAACAGTTCCAGTTATGCTAATACCTGCGTGCTTATAAAAATTTTGATCTTCGATTGCTATTGTTGCATTTTTCAGGTTTTTATTTAATTCGTTTGATTCTACCACTAACTTGTAATTGCCAGAGCCCTTATCTTCATAGATAATTTCACCATTTCTATCATAATAAGTGTTTATTGTTGATTGAACTCTTTTGGATATTTCTCCAGGGCTAATAGCATTTAGGTCCTTTCGGAAGTAAGCAAAAAGACCACCAATCAACAAAAGTAACAAGAGTAAGCATACTCCCGATACTTTTAAAAACATGAAAAAACCGTTCCTGCTAAACCAATACCGGAAGAAATTCTTTGGCTTCAAATAAAATAGTATTTTATTAATAAATTTTTTTGGAGCAACTTCTTTCAATCTCTGACGTTGGACTGAACGAATTTTTTTATTTGAATGACGAAAAGCACTTAGGTTAGCGTAAACATTAATGTTGTTTCGTTTGCTTTTTCGATTCAATTTGATTTTATCTAACATACAGCTATATTATTCCACCCTTATAAAATAAATTATAGCATTTTTTGATAATTATGTATTTTAAATTGTTTTTATCGTGTCCTAAAATGGGTCCAATAATAATGATATAATAATAACTATGAAATTATCTGAAGAGCTAGTGTGGAGAGGCTTCATATCACAGCATACTTTTAAGAATTTGAGTGATATAGATGACAATTCGTTGAAATTTTATTGGGGAGCAGATCCAAGTTCAGATAGTTTGACGATAGGAAATTTGGCTCCTGCCATGATGGTTCGGCATTTTATTGAGCACGGACACAAAGCCGTATTACTTGTAGGTG
>Ga0214923_10009449_pt1 | contig 10154 bp, 6 predicted proteins | sample LL1510_MetaG_FD_177993 | JGI IMG/M metagenome (GOLD analysis project Ga0214923, IMG submission 177993) | Freshwater microbial communities from Lake Lanier, Atlanta, Georgia, United States - LL-1510 | ecosystem: Environmental > Aquatic > Freshwater > Lake | place: USA: Georgia | collected 2015-10-15
GTTCGACGACAGGTAGGGGAACTGTGCGCCCAACCAGCGCTTGTCGGCACCGCTGCTGCGGATATCCACGCCAATCATGCCGTTCAACTCCGATGTGCCCAGGTCGAATTCGTGATTACCAAACACTGAAGCTTGGAAGCCCATCAGGTTCATCATGGCGATGTCGGTGCGACCAATGGCAGCACGAACCGCCTGAGTGCCAGTGTAGTAGCGGGAAGCTGCATTGCGCAAGGGGGTCTGCATGCTGGGATCTTCACTCGCACTCAAAAATGGAGATGGAATGAAGTTGTCGCCGCTCGACAACAACACAGTGTTGGGGTGCGTGCGGCGCAGGGTATCGATGACCGCGGCAAAGCGTGGTGCATCTGTGGTGGCTGTTAAACCGGCTTCCAGGTCGGAAGCATGTAAAATTTGCAACGTGAACGCCGGGGGAATGTTGAAATTGAGGCGAATGCTCGTAACGGTACCGCTGATCTCGTTGGCCACCAACAAATACGCCTGCCCATCGGCACTCGATTCTGCGGGAATGTAGGTCAGTGTTTCGGGACCCAAATCGCCCCCGAGGCTGGCGAGGTTTCTTGTATTCAAATAGCCCTGGTAAACGGGATTGGCAGGATCGGTGACGTCATAGGCTACCACACCACCGGTCCGCTCGAGGCATACAAAGGCAAAAATGCGTCCTTGTACGTTTGCAATGGCTACGCCTTCCGGCTCCGGACCTTTGGCACGGCTGCGAGATTTGCGGGTGTTGTTTTCGTTGTCGGCATTAAATAAATGGCCGTATACGGGATGTGTTGATGTAATAACCTCCAATTCGTTCTTGCTGTCAAACACCTGGGCACCGCTGGCGGCATTCCAGATACTAAAAGAGCGCGGACCAACGGTAATGAGTTGATCGTAGTCACCATCGCCGTCGATATCCCCGTTTTGGTTGGTAATGCGCAGGCGACCCAAGGCGTGAGTCTCCTTCAATTGAGCCGGATTCGCAAAGGTGGCGGGATTCAGAACGGTCGTGGTGGCGCCCACGGTGGTGCGCTCGTTCAGGGCCGAGTACTCCCGCTCGTCACCCTCATTGGCGGTTATGAGGTAGGTTTGTCCACCCACCGAAAAGTTAGCGATGGCATCGGGCATATAATAAGAGTGTGTTGGCCAGTTCACCAGAAGTACCTCCGGAATGTTGTCTGACGCGTCGAAACCATAGCCTGACTGGCTGTTGTCGCGCAGTCCCAACGGCCGGAGCGCGGTTACGCTCAGGTTGGTCAGATTGATTTCGGCGATGGTGTTGTTTTCCTGCAGAGTTACCCAAGCTTTGGAGTTGTCGGGCGAGACGGTAATAAACTCAGGCTCGAGGTTTTGGGACAGTGTACCGATCGTCGAACCTTTGCGAACACCGGACGCGATCAATTGAGCTTCCTGGGCGTTGAATGACTGAAAGTCGAGGGTTGTTACGCTCGCCTGACTGATGGTGCCGCTCACCTGAATCACACTCACTGAACCCTCAGGGTCGTTGGTGAAGGTTGTGTTTGGCTGCGCCTCGTTGGCGACCAGCAATAAATTTCCATCAGGGGAAAAAGTAATCATGTCGGGAAGGGCGCCTACCGTAACCTGGCTAATGAAATTACCCAGTGTGTCGAAGAACACCACACTACCGGGCAATTGTTCGTTGACGTTCGGACTGGCCACCGCGAGTAAACCAGGCTTCACCGCCAGGGAAGTGATTTTGCCGTAGGGCGTCATATCCACACCCGAAATCGTGACCGGTTGTGCGGGATTGGCGTAGTTGATGATGTCGAAGCGATTTTGAATGGAACTGGAAACAAACAAACGCTTACTCACGCGATCGTAGGCGAGCACCTCGCATGTGCTGCCTTGGGCAGATGGGTCAAAACTACCCACATGCGTCATGGTCACCGTATTGGCAGCAACAGGGGCCGTGCGGTCATTGTCGCGGATGTAGAGGGTAAAGAAGGTTGCCCCGACAACGTTCACTCCCGTCAGGCTATCCAGGCCAATAATCAGAAACTCGTCGTCCTCTACCTGCGCGTCGTCGTTGATGGGAACCACAATGCTGGCAGTGGTGGAGGTGGACGTCAATTGTACTATTTGTTCGGTGAAACCATGATCACCGCTTTGAATCTGGCTCCCCGTCTGGATGCGGGCACGGAAACTGGCATTGGCGGGTGAACCTACATTCAGTTCGATGGAATACGATCCGGAATTTTCCTCAGCGACGTGGTAGCGCTTGGCAAATGTGACAGTGGTCTGGTAGTTGAATGTGAAGGTGTAGGCGGAAGCCATGGACACTCCCTGAGCGTTTTGTACCCCGCTGGCCACCAGGTTGTAGGTCTGTCCGCTGGTGAAGGGTGTGGATGCATAGAGATAAACCGTGTCTTTAAGGGTGCCGTTTTGGGTCATCACCACGCTGTCGAGCGAGCCGATACCGGTATAATTGCTGAGCGTTGTAGCGCTGACCGCACTCAAGTCCTGATTAAAAATGAGTCGCACGGAGCGTGAACCCGTGAGGGTGGAGGCGGTAATCACCGGTGGCAGCACAACGCCCTGCACGCGTGCATCGAGCGTAAAGTTGTCGAAACGGTTGTTGCCAACCGTTCCAGCTGTCCCCTGTTCGAATTCGATTTTCAGTTTAAACGAAGGATTGTTGCTGGCCGCTGAGATGGCGGAGAAATCGAAAATTTCAATTACCGGGTTGGCATCGACCGGGAATACTGAGCGCAAAAAGGTAAAAGTCACCCCATCGGTTGAATAGCTCACGTTTTGTGTGCCGGCACCCGAACCCGAACGGCGGGTGGCGTATTTCACCACTACTTCCTCATGCCCTGTGGTGGGCAGATTGAAAGTCAGGCTTGAGCCGATTGGGTTGTTGAGCCTCAGGTGCGACCCGGCAGCGTCTCCGTTGCGGGCGTTGAGGTTGGAAGTCTCAAATCCCTGGCCGGTGGTGTTGCTGCTGAGCTGAATAGCCGAGGTTCCCCCGGCGGTGTACAACAGACTACCGCCCGTGCCGGCTGAAGGGGTGAGTTGCGCAGCCACACTTGTGGAATTGTTGAAGTTCCAGTAGTGCAGCAGCACCTGAGCGTGGGCAACTGGCGACACACAGAGCATCAACAGTCCCAACAAAAGCAAACGTAAATGGGATTTCATAATAGGATTTGGTTAAATTGTGACGTTTTTGATTCAGTTTACAAGATTTCAAGTCAATTCAAAGGGAACCTTGCAAGTTTCGAGTTCCAAAGTTTCCCGTATGTTTAGGTTTGATTATCTAAGTAATCCCAAATCATTAATTGAGTGTGTACCCCGTGTGAACGAATCATTAATACGAACTGGCGATACAATGACAGGTACACAATGACCGCAACATAAAGACCGTTAGAGAATGCAATCCTTATGAACATCAACATCCGCTTAGCGCAACGCAATGACTGCACAACGCTCATGACGCTGATCCGAGAACTGGCCACTTATGAGCGTGCGCCCGAGGAGGTGACGGTGAATGCCATACATTTTGAGGAGGCTGGCTTTGGACCTGAGCCTGTATGGTGGGCCGTTGTGGCGGAGCAACAGGAACAAATCGTCGGCTTTGCATTGTGCTACACACGCTATTCTACCTGGAAAGGATCATTGTGCTACTTGGAAGACTTAGTGGTTACCGATCACATGCGTGGCAAGGGTATTGGTCGCCTGCTCTTTGAGGCCGTTATCTTGCAAGCCAAAAACAAAGGATACCCACGGGTGTGCTGGCAGGTCTTGGATTGGAATGAACCCGCACTGAATTTCTACCGTAAATTCGGGGCCACATTCGACGCCAGTTGGGTCAATGGTTGGTTAAATATAAAGTCCGAAGAATAGTAACAAAAAAACCCTGTTTCCACTACAGAAACAGGGTTTTTGGCGGTCCGGACGGGACTCGAACCCGCGACCCCATGCGTGACAGGCATGTATTCTAACCGACTGAACTACCGAACCATTAGAACGCTGCAAAGATAAGGGTCTAGAAGAAGAATTCAAACAGAAATACAGGGCTTGGAAGAAAAAAATAAACGGCAAGCGTCAATGTCCTACTTTTGTGGCCGCAAAATCCCCTGAACATATTCATGAAAGCGCTGCGTAATCTAGCCATTATTGCCCACGTCGACCACGGCAAAACCACATTGGTCGACAAGATCCTGTTCCAGACCAATCAGTTCAAAGCACACGAGGAAGTCGGCGAACTCATCCTTGATAGCCACGATCTGGAGCGCGAGCGGGGCATCACCATTTTCTCGAAGAATGTAGCCGTTCGCTATCAAGACACCAAGATCAATATCATCGATACCCCAGGGCACAGTGATTTCGGCGGTGAAGTAGAGCGCGTATTGCGCATGGCCGATGGTGTCCTGTTATTGGTAGATGCTTTTGAAGGGCCTATGCCACAAACCAGATTTGTGTTACAAAAAGCACTTGCGCTCGGACTACGACCGATTGTGATCATCAATAAGGTAGATAAAGAAAACTGCAGGCCGGATGAAGTCCACGACGCCGTTTTTGATTTGTTTTTCCACCTCGATGCGACCGAAGAACAACTCAACTTCCCAACTCTTTATGGCTCTTCCAAACAAGGATGGATGTCGGGAGATTGGAAAAAGCCATCCGAAGATTTTACCCCACTTTTAGAGGCCATCCTTGAGCATGTTCCACCCCCCGTGGTTTCAGAAGGAACTCCACAGCTGCAAATTACATCACTCGATTTTAGCAGTTATGTTGGCCGAATCGCCATCGGAAAATTGAGTCGCGGCACCCTCAAAGAAGGTATGCCCGTAACATTGGTGCGCAATGCGGGTGGACAAGCCAAAGGCCGAATAAAGGAATTGTATGTATTCGAAGGATTAGGCCGACAGAAAGTAGGGAGTGTGCAAGCCGGCGACCTATGTGCGGTAGTGGGTTTGGATGATTTTCAAATCGGTGATACCGTAGCTGATCTTGAGCAACCTGAGGGTATGCCCCCTATTACGGTTGATGAGCCCACCATGAGCATGCTTTTTGCCATCAACAACTCACCATTTTTCGGGAAAGAGGGAAAGTTCGTGACCTCACGCCACCTCCGCGAGCGGTTAGAAAAAGAAACAGAAAAGAATCTCGCCTTGCGATTGGCAGAAACTGGATCTGCTGATAGCCTTCAAGTTTTTGGGCGAGGGATACTCCACCTTTCGGTGCTGATTGAAACGATGCGCCGCGAAGGATACGAACTCCAGGTAGGGCAACCCAGGGTAATATTGAAAGAAGTAGACGGACAAACATGCGAGCCCATAGAACATTTGGTGGTCGATGTACCCGAAGAGCATGCTGGAAAGGTCATCGAGCAGGTCAATCAACGCAAAGGAGAAATGCAAATCATGGAGCCGAAAGGCGATATGGTACACCTCGAATTTTCCATCCCTTCACGCGGTCTCATCGGGTTGCGGTCCAATCTACTCACCTCTACCCAAGGAGAGGCCATCATGTCGCATCGATTTGAACGATATGAGCCTTTCAAAGGTCAACTTCCTGGCCGCATCAATGGATCGCTGGTGAGTATGGAAACGGGTATGACGACCGGATACAGCATTGATAAGTTACAAGACCGCGGTGTGTTTTTTGTTGACCCCAACGAGTCGGTTTATGAAGGTCAGGTCGTTGGTGAAAACAACCGTCCAGGCGACTTGGTAGTGAACCTGGTGAAAGGCAAACAGCTCACCAATATGCGCGCCGCAGGAAAAGATGACAACACCCGCATAGCGCCGCGGCGGGTTTTCTCACTGGAGGATGCCATGGAATACATCCAAGACGATGAATACATTGAGATCACCCCGAAATCGATGCGATTAAGGAAAATTATACTTCGGGAGGCCGATCGACGCAGAAAACCAAATTAAATTTTGCCCCTCAGTTTTTGATCGACCAGCTGCAAGGCCCATTCAAGTTGCTCTTGTCGCGATAAATTCGAATTGTCTAACACAACCGCATCATCTGCTTGCCGCAGGGGCTGGTCTGCTCGTGTTGTATCAATATGGTCCCGTTCGGCTAAATTCTGAAGTACATCATTCAAACTCCAGTTTTCGCCTTTCAACTTCAATTCAGCTGTCCTTCTTTCGGCGCGGATGTGTGGATTGGCCGTCATGAATATTTTGACATCGGCATGCGGGAACACATGCGTTCCAATATCACGGCCGTCCATCACCAAACCACCTGAAGCCCCCATCAGGCGTTGTTCTTCAACTAGCTTCTGACGTACTTCTGGGATGGCGGCCACCGGACTAACCATCGAGGAAACTGCAGCTCCCCGTATGTCATCTTCAACGCGAATACCATTCATCCACAATTCAATGGCACCGCCATCGGCCGATTTCTGAAAGCTTAGTTGGATGGAAGTCAAAGCGGTTGTGACCTCTTTGGAAGGCGTCGGATTGATGTCATTTTGTAAGAAATAAAGGGTAACGCCCCTGTACATCGCGCCTGAATCGACGTAAATCAGGCCAAGTACCCGGGCCAAATCCTTGGCCAATGTACTCTTACCGCAGGCAGAATACCCGTCTAATGCTATGATTGGTGCTTTTTTCACCTTGCAAAAATAGGTAAACCCATTGGGCAAATTTAGTAGTAGTTTTGCATCCCGTTTGGGGCCTATCCCCACATACCCTCATGTCTGCCTTTGAATCCCTTGGCCTGCACCAGGCCCTTTGCACCGCTGTCGCTCGATTGGGCTTCACCGAGCCCACACCTATTCAGAAATTAACCATCCCCGTTTTAACTTCAGGAACCCGAGATGTGGTGGCCTTAGCCCAAACGGGAACAGGCAAAACCGCTGCATTTGGTTTGCCTGCAGTTCAGATGTGCATGGAAAATCCATCCGAGCTTCAGGTTCTGGTGTTGAGTCCGACGCGCGAATTGTGTTTGCAAATAACGGCAGACTTGAAATTGTTTACGAGTGAACTGCCCGACATTCGCGTTTGTGCGGTTTATGGCGGCAGCAGCATACAGGCACAGATCAAAGAACTGCGCGACCGTCCGGCCATCATCGTGGCCACTCCAGGCCGACTCATCGACCTGATCGATCGCAAAGCAGCCCGCCTCGATACCGTACGCTATATAGTTCTTGATGAAGCAGATGAAATGCTTAATATGGGCTTCCGCGACGACATCGACTATATCCTTCAAAATACCCCATCGCGTCAATCTACCTGGCTTTTTTCGGCCACCATGCCCGATGCTGTACGTCAGATTTCTGGCAACTACATGACGAATCCGGAAGAAATCTCCGCGGGTACCCGAAATGTTTCTGCTGCCAACATCAGCCATAAATTTTATGTGGTGCAGCAACGGGATCGTTTTGAAGCCCTGAAGCGTTTGGTCGATTACCACCCCGGGATGTATGCGATTATTTTTTGTCGCACCCGTGCCGAAACTCAAGAGATTGCCGAAAGATTGATTCGAGAAGGCTACGATATTGAGGCCCTTCATGGAGATCTCACCCAGCAACAACGAGACCGGGTGATGGGGCGTTTCCGTGACCGAAGTTTGCAGTTATTGATCGCAACCGATGTGGCAGCCCGTGGAATCGACGTGAGCGACCTTACCCATGTCATCAATTATTCCCTTCCCGATGAGCCTGAGGTGTACACGCACCGATCTGGCCGTACGGGTCGGGCCGGTAAAAACGGGGAATGTTTAAGTTTGGTAAGTCCTCGCGAACAAACCCGCATCCGTCACATTGCCCGATTATTGTCGTCGGCCCCGGAACGGGGAACCATTCCCAACGGACCAGAAATCACCCGCAAGCAGTTTTCGCATTTTCTCGAGAAAATTGCTACTGCCCCTGTGGGCGATCACGACTACCAAGAGTTTTTGGATCCATTGTTTGCCCGATTATCCGAAGTTTCCAAAGAAGATTTATTGGAGCGAATTGTGGCGCTTGAATTTGAGCGTTTCATGAAATACTACAAAGACGCTATAGATTTAAATCCAACCACCCCTGATCCGACGCGAAAAGGCACCCCAATGCCTGGTGGTGAACGGAGTGAATCAAATGGTCCAATGTCTCGGTTATTCATCAGCCTGGGAACGCGCGATGGGTTCTACAAAGCGAGCATGTTGCAGTTTCTGCTGGATCATTCCGGACTCAAAAAAGCTGATTTAGGCAGAATCGATTTGGGTGATACCCGCACTATTGTGGAGGTCGACGAGGCACATATGTCGGCCATCATCGAAACCTTTGATGGAGGCGCGTTCCGAGGGCGCCGAATTCGGGTTGAAAAAACGGGAGATCATGCAGTGCGAAGACCGAATCACCACTCTTCACGTTCGGAATCGCCCCGCAAAGGCGGTTGGAAGCGCTAATCCACTTCAGCAGGAAGCGCAAACCCACTCGAACGTTGGCTATATGGAGAATGATGTGCCGCAGCCGCAGGTGCTCCCGGCGTTAGGGTTTTCAAAAATGAACCCGCGGTTGTTCAAGCCCTCACCAATATCCAAAAACAATCCATCCAAATAAAGGGCATGTGAAGGCTCTATAGCCACGGAAATAGTTCCGATTTGAATCAAATAGTCGTCTTCTTTAGGGTTTCCTGCTTCGAGAACATACGACAAACCGGCACAACCACCCCCCTTTACACCCAGTCGTGTGATCTGACCATCCAAATATTGTTTGGTCAGTCGCGCCAATTCAATCAGTGCACGGTCACTGACCTTGATTGAAGGAATGTATTTTGGAGAATCAACTGCACTTGTTGGTAATGGCATTTCAGGCTTAGGCTCTTTGATTGCGTTCATCATCGTTTATGATCATTGCTGACAGTACGTTGGATTGAGATTGGGATCCACAAATATACAAAATACCCTTCCTCGAGATGATTGTAAACCTTTGACATGCGTATTTTCGCATCATGCAAACCTTATTCGCGCAAGCCATCGCTCTTCTCTTGTTGCTGGTGTCGGTGTCATTCGTTGTATTTTTAATGATCCGACACCTGCAAGTTCGCCGCGTCCTGCTTCCACTCGAAATTCAGGCCCATGAACGCCTGTTGCTGTTTGTTGAGCGTCTCAGGCCAGAAGGCCTACTCATGCGTACACCCACTGCAGATGAATCTATCGATCAAGTTCGCTATGCACTTTTGGCGGGGATCAACATCGAATGGGAACATAATCTAAGCCAACAACTCTATGTAGACCCTCTGATTTGGCTGGCAACCTCCGCTGCACGCGATGAAGTGATTCAATTGATTCAAACGTCTGCTTTAGAATTACCCGAATCTGTTCCCCGCTACAAGCAACTTATTTTGAAAAGAGCAGCTGAAACTGGATTACCCGCATGCAACCGCGCATTAAGAACCTTGCATCAAAAGCGTCCCTAATGCCACGGATGTTGCCATTTCTGTTTCTCTTTCTTTTGGAGATGACACAACCCACCGGGGCAAAAGAATTAGGTTTTCCCTGTTACCATGCCCGTTATGACATTTCCATTCTCAAAGGCCTTTCGCCATCAGACACAAGCCAACTCAAGGTCAAACGCCCAAAGCGTCCGAAGCAACTGAATTTAAACTTCAAAGCATACCAAAGCATCGCCATAAAAAATGACTCCTTATTAAAAGTGCGAAGCAATGATCCATTTTTATGGGTCGATTCGTTCCGGAATCTACAGCATTTGATCACCCAAAAGCCCTTGTTGTGGTCGCCCCGCGCGCTGGTGAAATCGATGCCTGAGTCGGAGCTCACCAACCTTCTGGCCGACATTCTCTTGTTTGAATCGCGTCAAATTTGGGACAGCGTCGATATAGCCCTGTTAAACCCTGGTGGAATTAGATCTGGATTCCCCGCCGATACACTGAGGGTGATGCACATCATGGAAGTGCTTCCGTTCCCCAACCGCCTCGACAAAATCACCCTGTCGGGTGGTGCACTCCAAGAGTTACTCGACCACTGGGCCGCAAAAGGTGGGGCCGCAGTTTCCGGTTTAAGTATGACAATCCAACAGGGAAAAGCCATGGAGATCCAGGTGGGGAATGTACCCCTCAACACCAACAAAATGTACCGGATCGCGCTGCCTGATTATTTGGTAGATGGGGGCGACGGCTGTTCCTTTTTGGTCGGGTGTTCGCTTCAACGCGGCCAATTTCGAATCACCGACC
>Ga0214923_10009450_pt1 | contig 10154 bp, 8 predicted proteins | sample LL1510_MetaG_FD_177993 | JGI IMG/M metagenome (GOLD analysis project Ga0214923, IMG submission 177993) | Freshwater microbial communities from Lake Lanier, Atlanta, Georgia, United States - LL-1510 | ecosystem: Environmental > Aquatic > Freshwater > Lake | place: USA: Georgia | collected 2015-10-15
GCTTGGCCATCTCTTCGGCCAATTTCAGAGCCAATGATTCGTGGGCATAAACACGTTGAACCGACACGCAAACCTGCCCGGCATGATAAAAGCCCGCCTTAACAAGAAGGGGGACCACTTCCTCCAGCTTGGCATCCCTCTCCACCACGACCGGCGCCGACCCGCCGTGCTCCAACGCACAGTTCGCACCATGGGCCAACTTGGATCGCAGGGCCCAACCCACTCGGGAGGATCCGATAAAGGTCAAAAAGTTGAGACGTGGATCGCTGACCAGCAGTTCTGCATCTGCATTGGAACAAACCACAGCCTGACACCACTCCTTGGGCAACCCTGCCTGATGCAGGAGATCCACCAGACTCAGACAAGACAGTGGGGTCTTGGTGGCTGGCTTCACCACCACCGGACAACCCACCGCCACCGCGGGAATCACCTGATGAATGATGAGATTGATCGGATGATTGAAGGCACTGATGGCGGCAACCAAACCCCCAGGTTCGCGGTAGGTGTAGGCCATCCGGTTCATGGAGGCGGCATTGAGATTCATCGGGATCTCCCGACCTAAAAGATGGGGGATCGACTCCATGGCAACGCGAACCCCGTTGATGGCCCGCGCCATTTCCACGCGGGTGTCGATGAGGGGTTTTCCACCCTCGGAAAGGGCCTGCATGATCAGCTTTTCCTGATTTTTCTCCAGCAGTTGCCGGAACTTTTCCAAGACCTCGATCCGCTGGGGAACGGTCAGCCACTTGGTTCGTTCGGCAAATACACCCGCCGCACGCCCCATGACCTCCCTCACCTGATTCCCGTCCTGCAACAGAACTTCCCCTACCGGTGCTCCGTTGTACGGATTGGTTACTGGATTTTTTTTCACGGGTTGATTGTTCCCCCGGGTGGAACCACTTCCACTTTACATCCATATTTGGCCGCCGCCCGGACGAAAATTTGCGGGTCTACCCGAATCAAATCAAAAGTGTTGTAGTGCATAGGAACCGCCATCTTGGGTTTCAACATCCGTACCGCTTCGGCCGCATCCTCGGGACCCATGGTGAAATTGTCGCCGACAGGCAACAGGGCAAGATCGATTTGGTTTCTCGACCCCAAAAGCTGCATTTCCAAGCTGAGGGCTGTGTCTCCTGCAAAATAAATGGTCTTGCCCTCTGTCTTAATCAGAAAGCCCACAGGGGCCGCAAGGGCAATAGTTCCGCCAGGTCCATCCACGGAGGATGTGTGGTGGGCGATCGTCAACTGGACTCTACCAAACTCAAAGTCCTTCCCCCCTCCACAACCCATGGGATGAACCTTGGCTCCCTGGGCCCCCGCATGCAGCGCAAGCTCATAGGGAGCGATGATCGCCGCGCCGTTTCGTTTGGCGATCGAGACCGCATCCCCATAATGATCTGCATGGGCATGGCTGATCAGGATGTAATCACATCGGATATCATCCGCTTGGGCCGCCGCTTGCGGATTCCCGGTCAGGAATGGATCGATGAGTATCCTTGTCTTGGGCGTGGAAATCAGAAAACAGGAATGTCCCAAATATTGAACCGTGATGCCCGAACTCATGAATTTACTTCTTTTTTGTCTGATCCCTCTGGGCGTTTTGAAACGTGACCTTGGTCTTACGATCCGCCTCTTCCAATGCCCTCCAAAGTTTCTGGACCGAGGAGGGAACCTTTTTCACTTTCCCAGCTAGAATATCCTTTGACTCCACTTTTTCCCCGTAAAAGGATTCGTTGGTGTCGTCCTCCACCCCAAAGGCAAGGCTGGACGTCGAAACCCCGCCGAACAGACCTTCGCTGAAGCTGTAGGAAGTCACCGGGGCGGACATTCCCGCCATGCCAGCTGACAGGTTTCGCCCTTCCGTGCCGGCTGTTCCCTCGGCTTCCACCCCGCCCCGATAATTTCCCTCCTTGGAAAATTGCTCCACGGCCTCATCGCTGTTCATAAGAATCACATTGTCGATATTGGATCCACCCGCCTGGAGGCCCACGCCAAATCCTCCGGCCGAAATGGCGGAAGGGGGCGACCACTTGCCATTTTTCGTTCTGACTACAATCAATCCGGTTCCCCCGGAACCAGAAAAAATAAAACCTGCTTTCACCACGTTAAGAATCGCAAGCCCCTTGCATTTTTGGAAAGCCTCGGCGGGCACCGTGTCCTCTTTCTCCGCGGCATATTTTCCAAGGATTTCGATAGCCTTGCCCATGGCCTTGTCCAAATCCCCGTCATCCCCCTGGACAAACATGGGCATGAAAGCTGAAAGGGTTGCCGCCAAGATTAATCTCTTTTGCATGTGGGACTTTCCCCCAATCGCCCCCAAAACTCAACAGAATCGATAAATTCTTCCCCCAAGGCACCTGTTTCCGCATTCTATGACCATGCCATCCCCCGTGGATCTTCCCGCCTGGAAAGCCCTGGCCCGGCATGCAAACACCATTCCACCCATGCGGGACCTGTTTGCCAAGGATCCCCATCGTGCAACCTCTCTGTCTCACCGATGGAACGACCTTTTTCTTGATTACTCAAAAAACAGAGCCACCCCTGAAACCCTTCAACTCCTGCGCCAACTCCTGAAGGAATCCAAGGTGGAGGAACTGCGGGACCGGATGTTCCGCGGAGATCGCATCAACCTCACGGAAAACCGTTCCGTTCTGCATATCGCCCTTCGCCGACCTGCTGACCAACCCCTTCTGGTGGACGGCAAGGATATCATGCCGGAGGTGGAAAAAGTCCGGCAACAGATGAGGGTGTTTTCCGAAAGAGTACGGACTGGAGAATGGAAGGGCTACACGGGCCAACCCATTGCGGACATTGTTAACATTGGGATCGGCGGATCGGACCTGGGTCCCGTGATGGTCACCGAAGCCCTCAAACCTTTCGCTCGGCGGGATCTGCGTCTGCATTTTGTCTCCAATATTGACTCCACCCATATCGTGGAAGCCCTGCGCCTCTGCCGTCCCTCGACCACCCTTTTTCTGGTCGCCTCCAAAACCTTCACCACCCAGGAGACCCTGACTAACGCCCATGCGGCGCGCTCCTGGTTTCTCAAGGAGGCGAGCGATGAAAAGCACATCGCCAAGCACTTTGTCGCCCTTTCCACCAACACCGCCGAGGTGAAAAAGTTTGGCATCGATCCGGTCAACATGTTCCCCTTTTGGGACTGGGTGGGGGGTCGTTATTCCCTTTGGTCCGCCATCGGACTCAGCATTGCACTTTCCATAGGCTATGACCGCTTTGCCGAGCTTCTGGCAGGCGCCCACGCCATGGACGAGCATTTCCGGCAAACCGCCGTTGAACAGAACCTACCCATGACCCTTGCCCTGCTCGGAATCTGGTATAATAACTTTCACGACGCCCAGACCCACGCCATCCTGCCCTACGATCAGTATCTCCACCGGTTTCCCGCCTACTTCCAACAAGGGGACATGGAAAGCAACGGCAAGGGAGTGGATCGCGAAGGAAAACCAGTGACCTGGAGCACCGGACCAGTCATCTGGGGCGAACCCGGGACCAACGGCCAGCATGCGTTTTACCAACTCATTCATCAGGGGACCAAACTGATCCCTTGTGACTTCCTTGCTTCGGTAGAAACCTTTAATCCACTCGGCCAACACCACGACATCCTGCTCGCCAATTTCTTTGCCCAGACCGAAGCCCTGATGAGGGGCAAAACCGAGGAGGAGGTCAGAATCGAACTTGCCAAGGAAGGACTTCAGGGAGATGCCTTGGAGAAACTCATTGCACACAAGGTTTTTTCCGGTAACCGGCCAACGAATTCACTCCTCGTCCAGCGATTCGACCCCAAAACCCTTGGTAGTCTCATTGCCCTCTATGAGCACAAAATCTTTGTCCAAGGAGCCATTTGGAACATTAACCCGTACGACCAGATGGGGGTGGAGCTAGGCAAGCAACTAGCCAAAAAGATTGAGCCGGAATTAACCTCCCCCGCCCCCGTTACCTCCCACGACTCCTCCACCAACCAACTCATCAACGATTACAAAAAGCGGTCCCACCGCGGATCATCTTGAGATACCTTTTCTCCATACATCGGATCACGATTTTAGCTCTCCTAGTCATGTGGGCGTCGCCCTTGGCGGCCTGCAGCCGGATTCTATGGAACAACAACCAATATGGGGTGCTGGTGGCCCGTTCCATGGACTGGCCAGAGAGCACCGAGCCGGTTCTCTGGTTTCTGCCCCGTGGCATGGATCGGGATGGCTCCAAATGCGGACCCGAGGTGGTGGTTAAAGATAATCCACTCCGCTGGACATCAAAATATGCCAGTGTGGCGATCGGTATTTACGGGGTCGGAACCGTCGACGGCATGAATGAAAAAGGATTGGGTGGTCACCTCCTCTACTTGGCAAAAACCGACTTCGGCCCACGGGATCCCAAAAAAAAGGGGTTATCCGCGATCCTCTGGCTCCAATACGTTCTGGACCAAGCGGCCACGGTCAGTGAGGCAATGATTCTACTGAAGAATGTTCAGCCCGTCATGATCCAGGCCCATGGACATGACTCCACCATTCACCTGGCGATCGAGGATAAAACCGGGGACTCGGCGATCATTGAGTACGTGGATGGAAAAGCCAAGATTCACCACGGACGCAATTACACCATCATGACCAACGACCCCCTTTACGATGACCAGTTGGCTCTTTTGGCAAAGATGGACTTTTCCAATCCGGGACAGGATACCCCCGTGCCAGGCAATATTTCAGCTTCCGACCGCTTTCAGCGTGCGGCTTACTTTTCCAAGTTTTTCCCCGATCCCAAAGACATGCAGGAGGCCTTTGCCACCTTGCTGGCTGCTATTCGGGGAGTTTCAGTACCCTTCGGCACGCCCTACAATAAATTGGGCGACGGTTTTCCCGTTTATAACACCGAGTACCGTACCGTTGCCGATCTAACTCACGGGGTCTACGGATTTGAACTCACCACAACACCAAACTTCTTTTGGGTGGATTTCGTCGGTTTCAATCCGGCCAAGGGCCAACCAGCCCTGTCTTTAACTCCCGGCTCGATCGACTTGGCCGGGGACATATCCAAGCAATTTAAGCCGGCGCAACCGCCCTTTTAATTTAGCCGCCTACGGGATGCCAGGTGGTCTTGATTTCCACGGTGTCGAGAATCCGATAGGGATCCTCATTTTCTTTTTCGTTCACTTCTTTAGGGAAAAATCGCTTTAGATTCAGGGCACAGGCTTCTCGGCAAGCCGTTTGCTCCTTGGCATCACCCCCTTGAAGAACAAGGGCGTTCACATCCATGTGACTGGCCATTTGGCCCAGCAGTTCCTCCCGCAAACCACAAAGCAGGTTGATCACGCCCGGCGGGAAATCTGAAGTCTCCAGCACTTCCCCCAATTCCATCGCCGCCACGGAAGCCCGGCTAGTCGACAAAGTGATGACGACGTTTCCCCCGACCACAATCGGTGCAATTCCGGAGACCAGATCCAACAGGGGCCGCTTTTCTCCAGCCACATAGGCCACAACCCCCATGGGTTCAGTGACGGAGAAATTAAAATGCGGCGTCGCCACGGGATTCACCGCTCCAAAAACCTGAAGATATTTGTCCGACCAACCCGCGTAATAAACCAGCAGATCGATGGCCTGGGACACCTCGGCCTTGGCAGCTGCCGGAGTGAGTCCGATGGATTGTAAGACCTCCTGAAAACCGGAAGCCCGCCCCTCCAGCATCTCCGCCGCCCGGTAGAGGATCTGTCCCTTCAAATACGCCGTGGCACCGGCCCATCCGGAAGCCGCCTTGCGCGCCGCCACCACTGCATTGCGAATGTCCTTGCGGGAGGCGCGACAGACATGCCCAAGCCATTGGCCGCCTGGCGCCTCCACATCCAAGGCCCGACCGGATTCCGACCGGACAAAAGCCCCACCGATCAACATTTTGTACGTCTTGCGCACATCCAAACGCCTATTGCTCCCACGGGTGCCGTTGCGACTCATGACAACTCCACGTACGGACGCAGGCCGTGCCGTCCGCCCTCGCGACCGTAACCGCTCTCCTTGTAACCACCAAAGGGTGAGGTCGGATCAAACTTATTGAAGGTATTCGCCCAAATGACGCCCGCCCGAATGCCCCGGGTCACCTTAAAAATCTTGGCTCCCTTGTCGGTCCAAACGCCCCCGGATAGTCCGTAGGGGGTATTGTTGGCTTTTTCCAGGGCCTCGTTCAGGGTGCGGAAAGTTTGGATCGCCAGCACCGGCCCAAAGATCTCCTCCTGCACGATGCGATGCGACTGAGCCACCCTGGTGAAGAAGCTCGGCCGAATCCAATAACCTTTCTCCGGAACGGAACACTTCGTCTGAAAAAGTTCCGCCCCCTCCTCTTCTCCAATTTTCAGATAGTCGCGAATCCGATCCCATTGGGCCTTTGAGTTGATGGCCCCGATATCGGTATTCTTGTCCAAAGGATCTCCCACAATAAGGCTCTCCATCCGGGCCTTCAGTTTGGTGACCACCTCTTCCTCCACGCTCTCCTGAACCAGCAAACGGGAGCCGGCACAACAAACGTGCCCTTGATTAAAATAGATCCCGTTGATAATCCCCTCCACCGCCTGATCAATGGTGGCGTCCTCAAAAATAATGTGGGCGGCTTTTCCACCCAACTCGAGGGTCAGTCTGGTCCCTCGTCCCGCCAGCGACTTCTGGATCGCCTTCCCCACCTCGGTCGAACCCGTGAATGCCACTTTATCCAAGCCAGGATGATTGACCAACGCCGCCCCCGTGGAGCCGGCTCCCGTGATGAGGTTGAAGACACCCTCCGGCAACCCGGCTTCTTGGCAGATTTCGGAAAACAAGAGTGCCGTCAGCGGGGTGGTCTCGGCGGGTTTTAACACCACCGTGTTCCCGCAGGCCAACGCCGGGGCCACTTTCCACGCCACCATCAAAAGGGGAAAATTCCAGGGGATGATCTGTCCCGCGACCCCAATGGGGCTGACGGACTTACCGGGGAAGGCGTACCTTAATTTATCCCCCCAGCCGGCATGGTAAAAGAAATGGGCCGCCGCCAAGGGGATATCGACGTCGCGGGACTCCCGGATCGGCTTCCCCCCGTCCATGGATTCAACCACGGCCAATTCCCGGGCTCTCTCCTGGATGATCCGGGCAATCCGATAAAGGTATTTTCCGCGCTCCCGACCCGACATTTTGCGCCACACCTTATCATACGCCGTGCGGGCCGCTTGCACCGCCTTCGCAACATCCTTCTCCCCACCGTCCGCTACCTCGGCGATCACCTTTTCATTGGCCGGATTGATAGTTTTTAAACGTTTTCCAGAAGCGGCCGGGACAAATTTACCGCCGATAAACAGTCCGTATTGGTCCTTCAGTTTGAAGTGATCGGCACTCTCAGGTGCCGGGGCGTATCCCCAGTCCGACCCGATCGTGGTGGAAGTTTTAGTCATTGGAGAAGTAATCCCCTCCTTGATAAACCCCCGTGCGCTCTTTTTCCAGCTGCATCAGGATGTCGTTGGGCAGCTTGCTGGCTCCGATGCGGAAAAGGTCGGGATTCAGCCAATCCGGTCCGAGCACCTCTCGAACCATCACCAGAAGATTGAGAGCGGCCTTGGCATTGGCAATACCTCCGGCGGGCTTCATGCCTATCTTCCTCCCCGTTTTCCGATAAAAATCACTGATCGCCTGTAGCATCACCAGAACCACCTCGGGTGTCGCGGCTGGCTGAATTTTGCCCGTGCTGGTTTTGATAAAGTCCGCCCCTGCCTCCATGGCAATGTCACTGGCCAAACGGACACGGTCGAGGGTGCCCAGTTCCCCCGTCTCCAAAATGACCTTCAGATGGGCCTCCCCGCACGCTTTTTTGACCTCCGCGATCTCATCCGCCACCCGTCCATAATCCCCGCGTAAAAAATCTCCCCGCGAGATGACCATATCAATTTCGTGGGCCCCTTCGCCGACGGCGTAGCGGGTGTCCTCCAGTTTCACGGTGAGTGGATTCATCCCGCTGGGGAACGCAGTGGCCACAGCCGCCACCTTAATGGGAGTGCCCTTCAGGGCCTCGCGAGCCACCCGCACCATGGTGGGGTAAACACAAACCGCTGCCACCATCGGAAGATCGGTACGCCCGGAATGAAGGTGCACCGCTTTGGTGCATAACTGCCGGACCCGACCCGGGGTATCCGCTCCCTCCAGGGTGGTAAGATCGACCATGGAGAGGGCCAGCTTCAGCCCTTCCACTTTGGAGGATTTCTTGATGCTTCGGGTGGCCAAACGAGCCACACGCTCCTTGATACCAACCTCATCCACAGGATGAGCCTGAAAAGGCAAACGCCTGGATAGAGTGGAACTTGTGCTCATAAGCCCCTCAGTGCGGGGGAGATCATCTTCCCGCCAAAGGCAGGGAAGGTCAATTCGTCGAAGCCCCGTTTCCGTCGACGAAAATTGACTTTAAATCATCCTTGGAACTGCGCCCCAACCAACGAGTCAGGGTTTCCGAACCGTTCTTCTTGGCTTCGTAGGCCCGCAGAACCTTATCGATATAAAGATGCACCTCCTCATAAGGAACCTTGGGTTGAATCAAGACATTGAATCGCGCGTCGGCTCCGGTCTTGCCGCCAAGGAACATGTCGAAGCATTCGCGCTTCACCCCGTCCACCGTCCGGGTCGCACCCCGAAAACCAATGTCTGCCACCTGATGCTGTCCACAGGAACTCGGACAGCCACTGAAATGGATGCGAACCTTATCCCGGTAGTGGGCACTGATCTGCTCCAACTCACCCACCAGCCGGATCATCCGGTTCTTTGTCTCGCCCACCGCCAAATTACAAAACTCGATGCCCGTGCAAGACACACATCCCTTGCGGAAATTACTGGGCTCGACTACCAATCCTGCCGCCACCAGTTCCTGCTTGAGTGCCGCCACGTTCTTTTCCGGCACATTCACGATGATCAGGTTCTGTTTGTTGGTGCCGCGGATCCCCACTTTTCCTTTCTCCCCGTGCTTTTCTGACAGATCCGCGATCACTCTCATCTGGTGCCCGGTAAGACGCCCCCCCGCCAGACAAACGCCCACCCAATAAAACCCCTTCTGAACCTGGGCATGAACTCCCACGTGGTCGGATTCGGGGTCTTCCGGAAAAAAGAACTCCGAATGCCGCTGAAATTTTCTACCTGAAACGCGCTCCACCTCCGTCAGAAACTTTTCCGCCCCCCAGTCGGCCATCAAAAACTTTAAGCGGGCTCGCGCCCGCTTGTCCCGATACCCGTGATCACGGTAGATGACCGAGGTGAAGTGAACCATGGGAAGCACCTCGTCGGGTTGCAGATAAACCGGAAGGGTCTGGGCCAAGTGTGGGGCCGAGGAAAGCCCCCCTCCAACCTTGATGCCAAACCCCTTCTCCTTGCCTCTCTCCAAACCAAAGACTCCCACACAATTAATATCCGGCTGGGTGCACATGATGCGGCATCCCGAAACGGATATTTTGTACTTTCTCGGAAGATTGGAAAATTCCGGGTTATTCGTCAGATGAGCGTCAACCGCCTGGAGTTGGGGGGTAGCGTCCAAGATGGCATCCGGATCCATGCCGGCCACCGGGCAACCCACCACATTGCGGGCGATATCCCCGCAAGCCCCGCTAGAGGTGATGCCCACACTCTCCAGTCGCCGAAAGATTTCCGGAAACTGCTCGATTCTCAACCAGTGCAACTGGATGGTCTGGCGGGTGGTCACATCGCCGAAACCGTGGGCAAACTGCTCGGTAAGAGCCGCAATCTCACGCAGTTGGCCAGGATTCAACTGCCCTCCCGGAATACGGGTGCGCAACATGAAATAGCCGTCTTCTTTGGGCTTCTGCTGATAGACGCCGTACCACTTGAAGCGCATGTAGTCATCAGGTTCGATCGCCTGACAACCCGCTTTGGCATACCGCGGGAGATCCTTGATCACATCCAGACCATCTTTGGCCAGTTTGATCTGCTCCTCCTTGGTTTCCCCAGGGGTGAAATTCCTTGGCGTGGAGAGTGTTACCGACATTTCGTTAAAATACCCGGATTTCGAACAATCACAAGGATGCCTGTGTCATCAATGAATTTCTTGGCCTAGGCCGTCTTGGTTTCGGCGGTTTTGGCCGAGGATACAAGCTGGATTCCCAAATCACCGATCTTGGCCCAATTCAGTCCTTG
>Ga0214923_10009451_pt1 | contig 10154 bp, 15 predicted proteins | sample LL1510_MetaG_FD_177993 | JGI IMG/M metagenome (GOLD analysis project Ga0214923, IMG submission 177993) | Freshwater microbial communities from Lake Lanier, Atlanta, Georgia, United States - LL-1510 | ecosystem: Environmental > Aquatic > Freshwater > Lake | place: USA: Georgia | collected...
ATTCAGTTTCGGCGGAGAAGACGAAGTCGAAGAAGAAGGCAATAAATTCCTTCGCACCGAGAAGAAGGATGAAGATGAAGACGAAAAGGAAGTAGTCGAAGAAGAAGGCCATTATGAGCAATCCACTGCAAATCTTGGTGCTGGTGAAAAGTTAGCAAATCCTGGTTCTAAAGTAGTTAAGAGCAAGCTCGGTGCTCGTCCTGGTAAAGCAGGCACAGTCAAAACTTACGACAGCTCTGGTAAACTTACCGCAGCTCCAACTTATAAGAAACAAGAAATGTCGGTTAAGTCAAATATCAGTTCGGTAGGTAAAGATCTATTCTAATTGATTCAATAGTATGTAAAGCAAAAGAGGCACCTTTCGGTGCCTCTTTTTTTGCTTAAAATTAAAAACCAATTTCTAATTAAACAGGAAGGATATCTTATTGTTCAAGAATTTACTTGTTTTATTCTTGCGTATATAATCCATTACGGCATTATGAATAGGTGAGTCTTTTATCATAATTTCTTCAGTGTTATAATCAAATACGTACAGGTTGTCTTCTTTATAGAACTTAAACGGTAGAGGTATAGAAACGACTTCTGTAGTTGGCTTATTTGTCTTAATAAAGAAATCTAAAGAAAATGCATTAGATTTTAGAATAATAAACTTGCCTTGTTTAATGGTTGTATTTCCAAAGCCTATTTTAATCTGACTTTGAAAGAATAGTTTAAATGTATCTTCGATTTGTTCTATAATCATGAGTTCATGAATTGAAGTTTTTGCTCAGGAGTCATTGGTCTTATATTCTTATCGAAGTATAACCAAAAATCATTTATCTCCTTGTCGTTTGATACTGGTATCTTAGTGATTATCTGTGAATTAGATGCACTGAACAGACGAAAGCTTTGCCATAAAATATCCCACACTAAGATAAGGTCTCTTGATGCGGGATTGAATCCTAAACCTGTTATACCAGAGCCATATCCGGTAAATCCAAGAATTGCTGATCCTTTAGGGCTATTAAGTAGCTTGGGGCTGTTAGTAATAAAAGCACGTCTAGTATTAGGTGCGCCGTTTTTTGGCCGACGGCGAATGAACTTGGCTTCAAGAACATAATTACCTAAAAGGGTACTATAATCACTAAAACCAGCCATATTAAGCTACAGGATCCTTTAGTTTAACTTTACCAAATAAGCGATCTTCATTAATATAATGAACTGTTTGGCCTTTATACTTTACACCTGGAATGCCTCTATCATTTGGATATTGAACCAGGTCACCTATTTCAATATAGTCAGCTACTTTCGGTCCTTTCATTAAAACCTTGCCAACACGCCATGCATTATAAGTTATTGCGGGGTCAACATATATTGAGCCGCGTTTAATATAACCTTCGCCGTTACAATCTACGGGTGATAACATAATGATATCATCGAACAGGGCTGTTACTTCGTAATCTTCCGATATGCTGCTATTCTTATAATGTTCTACTTTTTCCATAATGCTATTTAAACTATTTTTTGTATATATCAACAGCGAAAGGTTTTTTATCAACCTTCTCTTTCTCTAAGTACAGAGCAACCTCACGACGAGACATCTCCATATTCTCAGCAATGCGATTAACAATATCGTCTTCTTTGCTGTTCTCATCTTTAGGTTTTTTGATATAGTTAAGCTTGCGAAACTGAACTTTTGGAATCTGTGCCATCATCATATTATACCAATCTTGCTTTTCTGCATATGCCATCCAGTACCTATTAGTAGTTTCATTGATGATATAAGCTACTTCTGGTGAATGCATTGATAACCATCTCTGAATAAGAAATGGTACAAAGTCATTATCCTCTTCTAATGTTTCAGCTTCTTTCTGATAGAGGATATTTTTAAGATGATCAAATAGCATTAGAGAATTGCTGTCTTGCTGCAAGCCACAAAAATTTGATCACATAATTCGTAGAACAAAGTGCATACTTCATTTACAAAAACATTAATAGTCTCGTTATCCATATTGGTAGAATAAGCAAAAGGAGGAGCTTTTGGTCCCGCCTTAATATTAATTCCAAGATGACCCAAATTAGCTCCATTTACTTCATGGCTAATTGAAACACTGGCTTTGCCTTTTGGAATGATAATACCACCCGGACCTTTAAACTCTTTTAAGATGCGAATATCATCACCATCAACCTCCACAGGCAATCCAGTTAAGCGTTGTAGAATTCCGCCGACTTGTGTATTGAATAAACGCTGAAAACAAACACCACCAAAGCGATCAACATTAGGTAATTCCCAACAGAATTGAATAGCATCTTCACTATGAATAAAATCATTAGCCAGAACATCTTCAAGATCTACTAAATTTTCCTTAACATCCATGGAGCCACGAAAAGCTAGGATATTGCCTAATGGATATACATCTTTGCGAAAATAGCGGTAAGCAAAACGTTGATGAAGAAGAGAGCCGTCGTAGGTGGTGATATCAGAATTAAACATAGTGTAGGGGTGAATCTTTTATTGTATTAATATACATGGGGATAGATGGTAAATCAATGTATTGTCCGCTATAGCGCCAAAATACTTTTTCTTTTGCGGCGATACGCTCACAGATGCGGCTCCTAATGATTTGCGAATCTCTCATGGTAGGGCGCCAATCATTAACAAAATCTTTAGGAAATTTATCAATCTCAATAGAAAGATCTGTAGGTTTAAATCCGCGGCGAATTACTTCCTTTTTAACCTCCTCATGCCTCTTGTAAAGGTATAAGAGCTTGTTATACCAAAATGTCATATGTCCGGTTCCAAGTACTAATTGATCAGGCATTTTTGTCTTATAAACCCAATTATTCTTTACCAAGACACCAGGAATCATAAGCAATTCTACTTGCTCAGCTATAAGGTGTTGATCTACGAGGATTTCTGGTGGACATCCGCAATTGCATCTCATGGTACGAAGTATGTGGGTTTGGTGTTATATGAAAAATTATGTTCGTATGAATTTCCGTTAAGCTTGAATATTTTACGTTCTGGTAAAGGTACGTATCCATCTATTGGCGCTGATGAAAAGCCACCGTCAAAATTAATAAACAATGTATTATCAGATCGTGTGATATATAAGGTTTTTAGTTGGGTGTTATACATCCAACAAGCCCAGGTACCTTTAAAACGATTAAAAGCTTCAAAACCATGCCAATGTAAAAAGTAGGGAATTAAACTACTATCAACCTGATAATGATGCTCTTTTTCCTTGCCTTCTATGTTATGTATGGATCCTACTAACTCATTATAATTGGTTATAATTCCATTATGAGCTACGATCCAATCACCATATTCAAATGGATGGCTATGGATTGTAGAGAATGATCTACTATTTCCTGTAGGTGCACGAAGATGTCCTAAATATGAATCTGCCGCAAAATAAGGGCAATATCTAGTATCTTCAGTTTTTAATACAGTCATCTTATCTTTGTTGAAAAACAGGCCACTAAAGGCTGATGCTCCTCTGGTAAGATTTAATTTGTATTGCTTATTGAATTCTTTCTTGTCTGTCGATCTAAATATACCGCAAATAACGTTAGTCCTTTCTTTATTTAAGATTAAGAGGAGCGCCGCATTGAGAACATTGATTATGAGAGCTCTTATTTAAGTATAATGTATTGTGCTGAGTTTTGCAATATAAACATTTGACAATTTTATTAGATTCAAATGGGTACATACTTGACGGGCAAGGAAATGTTGTTTCGTTAGATCCATGCTCCTCTTTTAATTATATTTCTATCATATGAGCAAAGCGTTCATCCCATTGCATAAATAATCCGTTATTGTCTAATTCAGCCATATATTGATAAGAATAATTTTTCACTTTCTCTCCAAGCATCTGAATTAGCACTTTCACCACCAGAAGCATGTGTTACATGCATGGGAATGGTAGACATTGATAATCCTGCATTGTTTGCTTGAAGACAAAAATCTAGATCATAATGATGGAACTTGAATTTAGGATTAAACATAACACCTTTATCCATAAGGCGAGATTTCTTCATAGCTAAAAACAAACCATCCATGATAAGACAACGCTGGGGTGTAATGCCAAAATTAGTAGCAAATACTTTACCTGGTTGGTTTGGTACTTCATGATTCACGGCACCAGTCCAGCTGTCTCTTTCACTCATTAGATGCCACATGGCGGGTGGCTTTATAGAGATATTAGATGCTCCGGCAAGGCCTAAAATATCAAATCGCTCAAATCCTTCTTCTAACTTTTCAAGCCAGAAGATATCTTCAATAACCACGTCGTCGTGGACACACACCACATATTCTTTGGTGCTATTTAATATACCGTGATTATAAATATCAGAAAGACCAAGAGTATTATTATAAGCTACATAAGTCTGGTCGGCAAGCTTAGCTTTGCGCAAAAACTTAGCTAGCTTAGATGTACCCCAGAATTCATCGTGGGATTTTTTTGTAGCTGTGACAAAATAAACGTCGGTGCTTTTCATTGTATTCCGTACTTGGCCCAATCAATGTTGATTTTATATTTCATCGGGTCTTTAATACCGGCATTAATAAATCCTTGAATGCGATTGGAACATGCAACACATTCCCCACAAGAAGCAGGCATTACTGTATCGGATGAACTTTGAGGATCATAACAGGTCCATGTTTTATCGAAAGGTGTATTATTTGTTGACCCAAGTCTAATAATATCTTCTTTATTAAGATTCATTAGAGGTGCCTTAATTGTCACTGGATTCTTTCGATTCAAGTTCAATAAAGTATTAACAGATTGTAAAAACTCTGGAGATGCATCCCAATAACCACTTAATGTGTCTGCTTGCTGTGCCCCATAATATACCTCATCAGCTTCGGTGCTCTCTGCAAATCCCGCAGCAACTGAGAGCATAATCATATTACGATTGGGTACATAACTTAACGGTTGCGGGTCGCCGAGGACATCGCGTGCTTTTGGAACTGCATAATCACCATTAAGGAGTGCTGATTTCTTTAGATAGTCAAATACATGCTTTAAAGATATATTATGATTAATAACCTTATTGGGAATATCCTTTTGAAGTGAATCTACAATGTTTTGAGCTGCGGCACATTCAATGGAGTGCTTCTGCCCGTAAAAGTAATTTAAACAATATAATACTTCATCTTTCTTAAGATGCTTTTTAACTACATCATAAAGGAGCACTGTAGAGTCCAAACCACCACTAAATATAATAACCTTATTCATTGATGTATTATAATATTGTGAAAATACAATTTCAAGGGATAAATATAAATATTACTATGGCCAATTTAAAGCAAATTTTTCTCAATACTCTTAATGAAGCAGAAGCACCAGCCCCTGATGAAAGAGAATTCGATCAAGCAGAGGACGAAGCTGCCTTACAAAAGAGATTAGCTACTACAGAAACTGATCCAACAGCATTAGATGTAGATTCCGGTCCTGAGAATGTTGGTTATCATGCCGAAGTTGCAACAGCTCAAGCATGGCTTAGTGAAATTGATTCCTTTATTAAGTATTTGAACGATACACAAGAAGGTTCTATTAATGCACAGATTAATGTCCTTGACCGTGATAATAGTGTATTCAAAGGTATTGCATCCAGAACTTCTGATAAGTTTGCTCGTGTTTCAAGTGACCTTGCTGAACTTAAAGAAATCATTGCAGGTTTTATTATCTCTTCTGATCGTAAGGCAAAAACCATTAGAATGCAAGATTCTTTGGTTGTTTCACAGCTTCCTATCAATGAACAGGTTATTGAAAAACTTTCCCGTTATGGTTTTGAGGTAGTTGGTTTTAATGAAAAGAATTCCACATACTCTCTAACTCTTGAGGGTTATGACGATACTGTACTCCGTGCTGAAGTAAATGAAGAAGGTAATGTTAATGGTGAAAATGTTCAGCTTTATATTGAACGCATTACTTCCGAATATGAAATTGAGCCTATCATCATTGAAGAATCAGTGATTGAAGAAGATCTTGTCATGGATGAAAAGATCCTTAAACAGATTAAAGACATTGACGAGAAGCTTACTCATGGCTGGGATCAAGACTTATATTCAAAGCGTCGTGAATTGCTTGATAAAATGCAAAAGCCTTATATTGATGTTGCTAAAAGCTTAATGAACGACGGGGAATAGTCATCTATTCCTAGCTAGTGCTAGTTTCGCTTCATTGCCCGACTTAGCAAAGTTCAGTATTAACCTGTAAGGGACTTCATTAAGTCTTTTATCCATACAAAGTTCATTCATGTCTTTGTATTTATCCAATTCTTTTGGCCATATGAATATAGTTTCACCTCTATCAATGAGTTCAATGATCTTTTCGTATACTTCATCATTTTGATCTTGAATGGGATTATCCAAGACCCATATCTTCTGATAAAAACCGTCTAAAGATTGTAACTGTTCTCGTTGCTTCTGGGTGTATTGAATGCCTGCCATAGCTACCCCGTTAACTACGAAGAAAGAATCAATCGGCCCTTCAAAGATGAAGATATAAGGAACCGCTGATGATATATTATTGATTCCGCATATAGTTTTCTCTGAATTTATTTTGGAAATGTATTTAGCTGTGTCATCCTCTTTAAATAATAATCGAGTTTGGTAAAATAGGATTTCTTTGCCATCTGAGCTATAAAACGGAAATAATATTCGGTTTTTATGGGTACGATCCTTAAGGGATATGTAAATTGCTTTGGGTTTATTAACCGCGCGATGAATGCGTCGATCCTGAATATAAGCTAATGCCGTTTGTACCTTCTTATTACTTTTATAGAAGTCAATTTCTTGTTCATTAAAAAGATTAATAGCATCCTGTGGTAAACTAGGTACTATCCAAGGTGTTTCATCAACTCTAACCTTTTGGAAGAATCCAGTGCCTGAATCATCTCCATGTAAAGTCTTTGCTTCTTGGGCAATAGCTTTAATACTCATACCAGATACTAAGTGTATCCACCATAGAGCTGACCATGATTCACCGCAGTTAAAACAATTAAAACTATTACTTGCTGGATAATAATATAATCTCTTTTTGCGCAGCCAATGATTTCCTTCACGACAAATAGGGCAACTAGCATTATATTTCGTTCCAACCTTCTTAGGTTTGCCTGCATAATGGTAGAATTTTTCTAAAACATAATCTACAGGCAAATTAATGTCATTAAGTCCTCTCATTCTCTAAGTATAAATATCTACATGAAATATAGCGAGCTGATATTATACTATCAAGAGAATTTATTAACCGAAAAAGATGTTTCCCGAAGTCATATCGGTTTTGATGGTATTGGTAAAATGTCCCGTGCTGATACTAAGCACATGAATGTCACCACAACCAAGGATAAGAATGTATATCTTCCTTATAATGAATTACCACGTAGATTGAGCAATGCTGCTAACCAAGCACTAAAACGCGCCGAATATTTCAGAAACGGACGTAATGAACGTATTACACCCGAGCTTGCTAATGAAATTCTTATAAACTATGATGCAGGTTCCACAGCATCCCTGGAGGAAAACACCCCGAAACAATTAAACTCTAAATCTCCCATTTCTATAGTCAAGATTAATGGTAATTTTTATTTACAAGCATAATTATGGCAATATGTGACGCAAATCCTACTGCTGTTTTTAGTGGTATTCCATCTGAAGCCGGTTCCGGCCCTATTCCAGGATTTATGGACCTAATAAGTTCATGGCCTACAGCTATACCTTTAAATAATATATGGAGTGTTGAGTTTGAGGCTCCTACTAATACTTTAGATATTGATGAGCCAGTAGTTGTAGCTGATCAGTGGCAATTAAATGTTAGTGCCGCTCCGGTAGGTACTAAATCCGTGAATAAGACCTTTGGCTGGTATAAAACCAATATGTTAGCTAATTCTATTAAGATTGTAGGAGAGAGTGTTAAGCTTAATCGTGTAGGTTCCGCTAATTCTGAGGGGTATTTGCGTGGTTTAGTGTCACAAGGCCGTGAGGATTTCGGTTATTTGGATATAGCCTTTATTGAAACAAACATTTCTTTCGTGGATTTTGTATTGAGGCCTTGGTTAATAGCTGTTACTAAGGATAGTCTTATTGCTAGAAAGAATGATACTAAACGAGTTAATATCACTTGTACTATGTATGGTCTTGCTGGTAAAGACAAACCAGCAGTTCCTCGTAAGAAATTTATATTCTTTAATTCATTCCCTCAGTCTATAGATGGTGAAGAGTATAACTTTACTGATTCCGAAGTTAATCTGCGCAAAGCGTCCTTTGCTTTTACCCATTATGCTATGGTAAGCGTGTCTAATCCCGGAGCTTCTATGAAATGTAATGAATAATTACAAGGGTGAAGTCATTTAATAAAATTTGGATACCTTCTGCTGGAAAACTTTGTAAATTTGCAGAGATAACTCACCATCAGGAGAAAATCATCCTTAAAAGCCTGAGTCAGGGTAGTGGGGCTTATAGTAGCTTTCTTTATGCTTTGGGTGTTATTATGACAGAGAATTCCATTGAGGATTTGAAGTTTACCACTATTGATCGGCTTTTTTATGGTATATACACTAGAGCCTATTGCTTTGGTAATGATCTGGAGTATCAGGTTAAGTGTTCTTCTTGTAATCGCACGGTCAAGTATTCTTTAAATCTAAATGATGTTGTTAAGGCATTGGAATTTATCTCAAAAAAGTTTACTCATAAAATAATACTACCTAATAGTATGGAGGTACAGTTAGCAATTCCTGATATTGCTCGTGATATTGGTTTTAGGGAGTATATTGAGGCTGAGAAAGAAGACTATATGTTACTAGCAGCCATGGAGAACTCCTTATTCATTGAATATTGCAAGATCGCCGATAGTATTCTGCCTTTCCATTTGTATGAACCATCTCAGGCCTTAGATATCCTAGATGCTTTAGATCATGACGACTATCGTTTATTGATGATGAATATTGAAGAGTTTAAAAAAGCATCGTATGGTGTGGGTGGTGAATCAAAGTTATTAGAGTTAAACTGCATATGCACGCAAAATCTGATCAATTACGATCTAAGCCCTGCTTCCTTTGATAACTTCTTGGCTATGATTTATAATGGGAATCTAAATGATTTCTATAGTAAGGAACTGAACTATCGCCTAATGTTTCCTGGCTCGGATGTTAATGATCTGGCTCCCATTGAGCGTGATCTTCTAATAAACCTTAAGAACAGCATTAATCAACAAGCAGAGATGGAAGATTCAAAAGACGGTGAAATGGACTTAGCTGCCTTGTAAATACCTTTATGACCGAGAACAATGCTACATTCAATGATGCTATTAATCTTTTAAAGAAGAGCGCAGAAGCTCGTGGATATGATATTTGGATTCCTTCATTGAAGCAAGATGTTAAATTCAAGCCTTTAAGTACCCTCCATCATAAGAAATTTGTAAAGATCTTAATGGATACTAGCATGTTCAATACTGCTCTTAATTTGCATGTGTATGATATTATTAAACAAACGTGCTTAGATGATACTGTCAATGTGGATACTTTAGACATTTTCGATCGTATTGCTATTTGCTACGCCATCCGTAAGCATAACTTTAAGAAGAAGTATGTTATCTCCTTGGATGAGAAGGAAGATCGTGAAATATCCTTCACTTCATTACTGGCAAAGTTTAAAAAGGGCTATAAGCGGATTGAACCTGAGAGTGTAACCGAAGGAGATGTGACTATTAATGTTTCATTGCCCACTCTAAAACGTGAACGGGAGTTTGATAATTACATTTTCAATAAGCATCTGCAAAATTTTGATAAGAACAATAATGAGCAGCTGAATCAGATCTTTGCTGATCTAATGCTATTTGGAACTATTCAATACATTGATTCTATTCAGGTGGGGGAGACGTTAATTAATATTGATGGTATGCGTACTGATCAGAAAGTTGAACTGCTGAGCGCCTTTGATGCTATCCTTACTACAAAAATTTCAGCCTACATAAAGAAATGCAATGATCAGCGCGCGGCTCTTTGCTCTATTGATGTCTTAAATGGTAAAGATGAGGCTCAAACAGTTGAAATTAGCATAGACTCTAGTTTTTTCATAGATGAGTAGTGGACAAAGCATGCCGATGACTAAATATAGATAATGGCTGATTTTACTCAATTACTAGCAAACGCATTCGCAAAAGAATTTGGAG
>Ga0214923_10009452_pt1 | contig 10153 bp, 7 predicted proteins | sample LL1510_MetaG_FD_177993 | JGI IMG/M metagenome (GOLD analysis project Ga0214923, IMG submission 177993) | Freshwater microbial communities from Lake Lanier, Atlanta, Georgia, United States - LL-1510 | ecosystem: Environmental > Aquatic > Freshwater > Lake | place: USA: Georgia | collected 2015-10-15
ATGGATCCGCACAATTGATTCAGGTAGTGATGAAATTGCAACGGTAGCAACCGTTGATTCATTGGGAAACATTTGGCTTGGTGGATCTTCAGCACCTGCCATTTCGAGTGATTCACCGACAGTAGTCGCTGGAGTTGAAAATCCTGATGGAGTAATTCAAGAGCAGTTGCCAAAGATACGTCCCGATATGACCCAGTTAGCTCTATGGAAAATTTCTCCGAGCGGTGAATTACTTGCAACTTACATCTCTCCGCAAGAATCTCCCGGGTTAGTTAACGCAATTTCGGCAAACTCATCTGGAGTTTCCATCGTTGGTCAATTAGGAAACCGCCCCTTTCTGCTTAGCGCTTCAACGCTTGGAGTTTTCGGGAAGTTGATCTTTCTAGGAAGTGAAAAAACCCAAGCGGATTCGCTGGTTCGTGGAGTGGATGGATCGGTAAATGTTTTCGGGTCTAGCGCAGAGAAGTTAGCGGGAAAAAATCTAGTTGGAAAGCGAGATGGATTTCTGATGAAGGTATCCAAATCTGGTGCAGTTACATCGGTTGTTAGGAGCTCTGCACCTAAAGCCAATCGATCTTGGTTGGTAGCCGATCCAACACTTACGCTCACGGGATTTGTGAAATCTGGAAAAGTCATTGAAACAGCATTTACAAAATTTAATTCAACTTTCGTTCCTACCTGGACAGTAAGGTTTCCTTCTCTTGGAATTTCATATGTATCTGTATCAGGTAACACCACATATGGAGCGCTCAATTCAAATAGCGCAATCAAGGGGTTAACTGGATGGAGACCGACTGCTGCATCATTACTTGTACTTTCATTTGACAGTAAAGGGGTGCTTACCGGTGGATTTGGGAGTTCAGATTTAACGACTCCAATAGCGCTGGTCTCTTCACGTGAAAGCGGGGTTTTTGGCTTGGCTGCTGCAACTGATAAATCCGTTTCGATATTTAGGGTGAGTACGCGGTAGCCTTTCCCAACTAAATTTCTAGAAAGTGTGGGTTGTATGGGTTCTGTAGTTAAAAAACGTCGTAAGCGGATGGCGAAGAAGAAGCATAAGAAACTGCTGAAGAAGACACGTATTCAGCGTCGCAACGCCAAGTAATCGACTCGTTAAGGGCGCAACATTGAGAGTTGCCCTTTAATTCCAGCAACTAAATACTTATTTCGATCGACAGTAACCCAGGCGGAAGCTATTCCATCTGGGTTTTGTTGTGATGTCACCAATTTGATTGTAGGAATTGCACGTGCACTATCTAGAACACAGAGGCGTTGTTGACAATTAAAAGCAATATTTGAACCATCGGTATTTAAGAATTTACCGGGGACCCCATACAGGTCAGTCGTTGTGACATCTTGGCGAGGTGGATTTTGAATGGGAGTCCAGCGAATTTTATTCGGAGTAGTTGCGCTACTTGGAGCGGAAGTTAACCAGGTAGCCTGAATCCCATTGAGAGTCTTTGCAATGGAAACATCGTAGCCAGTCATGGGTACTCCAATGCCTGAAGTATCTAAATTGAAGTAACTCCAGCTATCTGCAGAAAGTGTGTCGCGCGATGCCACTCTTATCTCACCAGAAGTTGGTTGCTTTCTTTGATTGATGGTGAGCACAGAGTCATAGACAACATAAGTCTTTTTCCCATCAAAGAGCGCTTTCAGATGGAATGCAACGTCTCCGGTTGTTCTACCGTCAGTTTTCCGGTCTCCATCTACAAGCTCATAATTCCAGGTCTTGCTCCCACGTATTTTGGTGGCACCGAGCAAGATTCCTTGACTCTCATCTCGATAGAAAACTTGAACACCTCCTGAAGTTGCTACGCAAGCGCTTGAGATACTGACATCACTACCTGTTCGGACTCGTACCGGATCTTTGTAGTCATTTACCTGTACGCCGTTTCCATCGACAATCTCGTAGGTGAATTTCTTTCCATCATACGTTGCATACCGCAGATCTCGGTCATCACTTTCAGAGTAAAAGATATGAAGCAGCTGTTTTGTGCCTGATCCATTTACGCATAATGAAATTGGGCTAGTGATTTTTGATTTAGTTCGATCGCCAGATCCTCCGGCGCCATCGACAGTATTTTTGCGCCAAATTTTTCCATCCCAGGCAGCAATTTTGAGAATTCCACTTTTGCTATCGGTATATGCAACCAGGGGTTTTCCATTGAAGTTGATGCTTGTTACATGTTTGCCATCAGAGTTTTGGTCAATGACAAATCTTTTCCAATCTGCCTGAGGAGTAATTGGCGCCGTGATAACCGCATCAGATGAACCATTGGTATTTGATGCAACGATACTGAAGCTATAACTTGTCCCATTTTTTAAACCAGTAAAAGTAATAGGAGATTCTGTAGAACTCTTCACTTGATCAGTCTTTAAATTTCGTACCGAGTAACTGCTTATTTGTGCGGTACGTGCATTTGCAGGAGGGTCAAAGGTAATGATTACTGAACTATCGGCCAGTAGCGCTGTTGCATTGCGTACTGGAAGGGGGATTCCAACTGCGACTCCAACTGGTGGTTTGCGGCGGATATCTTCCATCATTCCGAGTAGTAAAGATCCCGGTTCTCTGAAGATTTCTCCGGCATCCAAATTAGGAGTCATAATCGAATTGGAACCTAAATTGGCATATGTATTTTCATCAATATGACTTACTGAAGATCCATCTTCATACCGTGAAGGTGTGTACAAAATTATTTTTTGCCCACCGTTAGCTGCGGTTCCAAAAGGACCTGACCAGACAAGTTGCGAGGTAAGGGCTTTGCCAAGTTCGATTGAAGGGGATGGTAAATCAGAGAGTCTGCGACCATCAGGCAATTGCGCGTATGCCGTATAGGGAGTTGGTTGCTCGATGGTGCCATATCCGAAGAAAGAGTCATATGAATCGGTGGATAAAAAGCCTAAGCCATGTGCAATTTCATGAAGAAAGACAGATTGCAGATCGTATTCAGTTGATTTAGGTGAACCATCATTACGTGTATTCCAATTAGCTGCTGAGTTAACTTGAATTATCATCTCTGGGTTATCTGGTTCGAGATCTTTCCCAGCGAGTGCATTTGCTAGAGCTGATGGATACCAAAGACTTTGATCAGGCGCTCCATCAAAACCTGAGTAATAATTTCCAGGTCGCGCGCTTCCAAGAACTCCAAAGGAAGCAGATCTTCCAAAAGTTGCATCAATCTTTATTGGAACTGCAGAAGCAAAGTATTGTGACCAAACATCTACAGCAGATTGAAAATCTTTCTTAGCCCATTCAGGAAAGTTTTTGTAGTTCACAACAAATTTTGATTTTGCTTCTATATAGGCAACTTTTGGCGGCCTTGATGACGGAGTGCCTTGAGATTTACCTGCGTAGGTGTGTCCCCATACTTTTGACTCTGCGACTTTAAATTGCGAAAGTGCTTCTGATTGAATCGGGGCCAGGAAAATAGAAGTAACTGAGAGCGCGATAATTAATCTGCTCAATGCAGCAAGGCGCACTCTCATAGCAGCCAACGCTATCAGGGTGAGAGAATGAAGGCATGGTCACTGTTTATTCTCGCCATGGCTGCCATCTTTGCGAAGATGCTGAGAAAACTCTGCAGGATCTACAAAAAGAGTTGAATTTTGAGATGGAAGTAATTTATATTGATGCAAACGAGACTTTAGAAAAGTTGTATGGCCACGAAGTTCCTGTGATTCATATCAATGGCGAACACCATGATTTCTTCCGAGTTAATCCAGAGAGATTTAGAGCTTCCCTTGAAAAACATCGTCGGCATCAATAATTCGATATGAATAACCTTGTTCCGCTAGAAAGCGCTGACGATTCTGTGCAAAATCTTGATCAATTGTGTCTCGTGAAACAACCGAATAAAACTTTGCACCGCGACCATCGGATTTAGGGCGAAGTATTCGACCTAATCTCTGCGCTTCCTCTTGGCGAGATCCAAAGGCTCCCGAAACTTGAATTGCGATAGTGGCTTCAGGTAGATCCACTGAGAAGTTTGCAACTTTTGAAACCACTAAACATTTCTCTTCTCCACTTCGAAAAGCTGCAAAGAGTCGCTCGCGTTCTTTCTGCGGAGTATCTCCCTTTATCAAAGGAACTCCGAGAGTCTCTGAAAGTTCATCAAGCTGATCAATGTATTGGCCGATGACAAGAGTTTGTTCGCCAGCATGCAGCTCGACTAATTTTTCTACGACATTTCTTTTAGTCCTTGTAGTTGCACAATATCGATAGCGCTCTTCAGGCTCGGCCGTTGCATATGACAAACGTTCGGCTTCAGTCAGATTGACTCGAACTTCTATGCACTCAGCTGGAGCGATATAACCCTGCGCCTCAATTTCTTTCCACGGTACATCAAAACGCTTTGGCCCAATGAGTGAGAAAACTTCGCCTTCCATACCATCTTCTCGAACTAGCGTTGCAGTCAAACCAAGGCGTCTACGAGATTGAATATCTGCGGTAAATCTAAAGATTGGTGCGGGTAAAAGGTGCACTTCATCGTAGATAATCAAACCCCAGTCGTGAGTATCAAAGAGATCAAGGTGCGCATACACACCATTCTTTTTCTTAGTCATCACTTGGTATGTTGCGATTGTGACCGGGCGGATTTCCTTTTTTGAGCCCGAATATTCGCCAATTTCATCTTCATTTAACGTGGTGCGACGCAGTAATTCAGCGCGCCACTGCCGCGCTGCAACTGTATTGGTAACCAGAATCAAAGTGGTGGCTTTGGCCAGCGCCATAGCGGCACATCCGACAATTGTTTTTCCCGCACCACAAGGAAGAACTACAACGCCAGAACCACCATGCCAAAATCCTTCTGCAGCGTGCTCTTGATACTGGCGAATTTTCCAGTCGCCTTCTTTCATAGCAATTTCGTGTGCTTGTCCATCAACGTATCCCGCAAAATCTTCAGCCGGCCAACCAAGGCGCAAGAGTGACTGCTTAATTTGTCCTCGTTGGCTGGGATGAACTGCAATTGTTTCTTTATCAATGCGAACTCCGAGCAATGGTGCAATTTTCTTGGCGCGAATGACTTCTTCTAAAACACTGGAATCAGTTGTTACCAAAATAAGTCCGTGAACAGGATCCGCCTCAAGTCTTAATCTGCCATACCGTGACATGGTCTCGGCGACATCAACGAGTAAAGAATGAGGAACTGCAAAACGTGAATATTTGATAAGCGTGTCAATTACTTGCTCTGCATCATGCCCCGCAGCACGAGCATTCCAGAGACCTAAATTAGTGAGTCGATATGTGTGAATATGTTCTGGAGAACGTTCGAGTTCAGCAAAAGGTGCTATCGCACGACGACATTCAGTTGATAAGGGATGGTCAATATCCAATAAGAGCGTCTTATCACTTTGGACTATAAGTGGACCATCGGTCATGAGAGTAAATCCTTGATAAATGCATGGAGAAAATCGCTACGTTCTTGTAGCGCTGAAATACTTACCCATTCTGTTGCTGCATGTGCGCCACCACCAACTGCACCAAGTCCATCCAAAACTTGGGCGCCAGCTGCTGCAGCAAAATTTCCATCGCTTGCACCACCAACTTCTGCACTGCCAAGAGGCTTCATGCCGATAGCAGCAGCAACCTTTTCTGCGCGTTCATAGAGCATCTTGGTAGAGTTTGGCTGCAATGGCGGACGATTTAATCCACCAGTGATTTCAAGTTTTGCAGCGGGATTGGCAGGCTGTAATTTTCTAATTTCGCGATCGACTCGTTCTAACTCCGCTTGTGAGAAAGAGCGAGCATCGATATCTAGAATTGCCGAATCAGGAACCGTGTTAGTGGTTGTACCCGATTGCAAAAGTGTTGGAACAACTGTGGTTCCGTGCTCAGCACTCTCTAACTTACTCATTGCCAAAATTACATGTGCAATTTCTGTAGTGGCATTGACACCTTTTTCGGGTTCAAGACCAGCGTGCGCCGCTAATCCAGTCACTTTGATTTGATACATCGCAGTGCCTTTGCGGCCAGTCTTTACCTTGCCATCAAGTGATGCTTCTAGAACTAAAACAGCCTTAGCTTGTTGTGAGAGTTCTTTAATGAGATTTCTTGAGGCATGGCTGCCAGTTTCTTCATCGGTCGTTGCAACAAGTGCCACTGAACCCTCAATGCCTTTGAGCGCGTAGAGAGCTTGAATAAATCCAGCTTTCATATCAAAGGTTCCGGGTCCACGTAGAACATCGCCTTTGATTTCCCAGATGGGATTAAATGATCCGCGCGGCCAGACTGTATCTAGATGAGCGAGTAACAAAATTTCTGGTTTTTCTGCGCCCCACCAAAAGACAGGTCGACCTTCAATATTTTTGATTTGAGCTGGAACTCCGAGATGGCGAGTCGCGATATCGCTAGCAAGTTGTACGACTTGATGGCACGCATCTAAATCATCGCTGGGTGATTCGCAGCGAACTAGGGCTTCGAGAGCTGCCAACATGGGAGTAAGTCTGCCGTATTCGGCGGTATTCGCGCTCGTCATAACGTCGCGACCCCAGTTATACGCGCAATTCGGAAGGTCTGTACTTCTCCCGTTGCATGATCACGCGCAATCAAAGAACCCGCAGATAATTTAAGTGGATCAATGATTCGATGTGAAACTAAACCATTGTTATCGGCATAGCCAATAGAAAGTGATTTATTGGGTTGATGTTGCAAGAAATCACTGATCATCTCTAAAGTCTCATTGGCAGTAGTTCTCGGTAATGACCCAAGCGCTTCAGTTGCAATATTGCGCATGGTGCTCTGTTGTCTACTCGATTTTTCTCCCGTGCGTAGCGCACGTACCGCAAGCTGAATGAGATTTTCATCTGGCTTTTCGTATTCACCAATAATTCGTGGCGGACGTGCTTTACCGTGGGCGCGCTGCACTCTTGGACCACTGAGCAAAAGCCCCTCAGAATCTTCTCCGGCAGGCAGATATCCAAAGCTTCTTAAGACATGCATGGTTTCTGCAGCATCAAAGTGTGAAACTAAAACCTCAGGTGCGATCCGGCGAAGTCTTAAAACTTCAAGTCGCTTATCTCCAATAATTTGTGCAATCAGCGCTGGATCTTCGCAGCGAATGAAGGCAGCTGTATTTCCTACTCGTAACTTTCCATGTTTCTTTGCAACATCTGCAATGAGATATTCGAGTGGTTGTGGCATAGGAGTTTTGGAAGTCTTGCTCAGATACTTAGTGATTTCATCGCCAGTTCGACCATGATCTAAACCACGTCGAATCGAGCTTTCTGAAAATCTAAAAACAGTTGCACTTCCCCGAGACTCAACATCAGCAATCAGCGACAATTCTTGTGCTACTTCATGCTCAAGTGGACCAGGAGCAATGGCAGTGTTATCACTTTGAATCAAAATATGGTCAACAGGTTTCGGCAAATCTCGATCAATGATTGCGCAGTCGCCACCAGCAAGAAAATCAGCGCCGTACTGTGAAAGCACGCCTTGACCTGTTATGCCGAGCCATTCGCATTCTCGCAAAGTCCAGAAGAGATAATCTTGCTGCAATCCACCAGAGCGCTTGCTTGGTAATTGCCAACGTGCAGCAGCAGCGAAAGATTCAAAATTCGGCGCAATGCCATCATTCTGTTGCAACAATTCCAAAGTAAGTGCACGAATTGTTGCCGCGTTTGAGCGATCAAGTTCTGGACCAAGCGGTGCAATATTTTTACCAGCATCTTTACCAGCTAATCCAGATAAGCGTGAAGAAATCAGCCAGGCAGAAGCAAGGTATTGCCAGCGATATGAGGCGTTCTGAGTCAACCAGATATCGAATTGATGAGTTGGCAGAATTTGATCATCTGCTTCAATAGTGAGTAGGCCTGATACGTAACAAATCTCGGCGATAAAGGCTGCACACGATTCTTCAACACCTAAGTGCAGCGCCAACTCTTTGAGTTCGCGAATACCTAGCCCACCAGATCGCAGCGCCGTTGCCGGCTCTTGGGCCCAATAATTTAAGACATCTTCAGTCCAACGTAGAAATGTTGCAATATTTGCAATTGCTGCTTGCTGTACATCCTTAGGTTTGTCACCAATTATTTTTGGTGGAATTGGCTCGAGCTCTTTATGAACCTTATTTCCACGAAGATAAATTGCGACCTCTCGAGGAAGAACAACGGTTTGTTGATTAAATGGCACAAGGAAGCCATGCTCTAACAGCCAAGCAACACCAGAGCTAGGCTTCTTAATGTCGCTTACTGTTCCACGAGGCGGCCCCCAGACCATAGCCTCCAAAACTTTTTTTGCAGCAGATGGTGCATCATCTAGATCTTTTAACTTTAATTTGGCAAGGGATGCTGGTCCAAGACCAGCAATTTCATTTCCCAAAACCTCTTTGAGAGTAGCAGGAGTACGAAGTCCATCTTTTTCAGCGTAGATCAATCCTCGCTCGGTGAGATTCTTCATCACAAAGAGCGCAGATTTATCGGTAAGTGCAACAACTTCCTTTTCGGTGAATGGCTCGTTAAGAATTGCACAGACCTCGAGGACTTGTAATTGCCACTTGTTCAGTGCATCAACAGCACGTGCCAAACTTGGCGCTGATGAGGAGCGCACTGCCAAACTTGCGATATCGGGTGGAACTGGAGTCACTAAATCTGGGCGATAGGTAAACATGGAAACTAGCGCGCCGTCATCAAGTGTGCGCAAATAATCGGCATAGGAGCGAATTTCCATAACCTGCCAACGATAGCCGCTTCTTAGGTTGCGGCGCTAATTGAGTACTTCAGCGCCGCGGAGATAAAAGCGCAGCAAGAGCTGCCAAGCGACTTACGGCAGGGCCTAACAATCTATTGAGAAAGCGTGCACGTCTGAAGTCGTGGATGGGCCAGCCTTCTGCAAGTGCACGAATACGCAACACCGCATCGGGGTTAATTGCTGAAGGTTTTCCAACTGCCTGCAATAACGGCATATCGTTATGGCTATCTGAATAACCAAAACATTCCGCCAAATCAAATCCACGCTCTTCGGAGAGCTTTTTTATTGCGATTGCTTTTTCAGTTCCGTGCAACAACTTCCCATCTAGTGATCCGGTGTAAATGCCATTTTCTATGTGAGCTTTACTTCCGAGCGCACCAGTGAAACCAAGGCGTTGCGAAATAATATTTGCCATATCTTGCGGGGCAGCTGTTACTAGCCAAACTTCTTCACCTTGATCTAAATGAGATTTTGCAATCTCAAAAGTACCTTGCCAGATCTTGGGAGATACGAACTCATCGTAAATCTCTTCGCCAATTTTCTTAATCTCTGTTACTGAATGCCCGCCGATAAAATCCTGGGCAGCTTTTTGAAATTTGGCGATAACTTCTTGCTTTTCGGTGCCCGTCATTCGAAAGCGGATATTGGCAACAACAAATCTAGAGATATCTGCCTTTGTAAAAAATCCTCTTTGATACATGCCTCTTCCGAGAAAGTAGAGAGTCGAACCTCTCACGAGGGTGTTATCTACATCGAAAAAGGCAGCTCTTTCAGAGGTGAGTGCCATGTCACTACCCTAGCGAAGGGCGAGTAAATACGACGCTTTATGCTTAGCAGGTGACATCTACTGTTCATGTTGTGCGTCATGGTGAGGTGGAGAACCCACAGAAGATTCTCTACGGACGCCAACCAGGCTGGCGACTTTCTGCGCGCGGACAAGAGATGGCACAAGTACTTGGAAAATGGTCGGAATCAATTCCGCTTGGCGCGCTTCACGTTTCACCACTTCAACGCGCTCAAGAAACAGCTGCTCCCATTGCAGCAGCACATAAAATCAAGATTCATACCGATGATCGACTTATTGAAGCAGCAAATATTTTTGAAGGAAAATCTTTTGAGTTAGGCAGCGGTGTTCTAAAACATCCAAGTGCATGGCGACATCTTTACAATCCTTGGAAACCATCCTGGGGCGAACCATACGAAGAACAAATTAGTCGCATGCTCGCTGCCGTCTTTGATGCCAAAAAGGCTGCACAGGGAAAAGATGCAATTCTCGTGTCACATCAGCTTCCGATTTGGATTTTGCGCAGCGCAATTGAGGGACGTCGATTGCTACACGATCCAAGAAAACGCCAGTGCACTCTTGCATCAGTGACTGGAATTCATTTTGATGATGAGGGAATGATTTCAGGTACTTCTTATCTTGAACCCGCAGCCCACCTACTACCTAAGAAGTAATAT
>Ga0214923_10009453_pt1 | contig 10152 bp, 12 predicted proteins | sample LL1510_MetaG_FD_177993 | JGI IMG/M metagenome (GOLD analysis project Ga0214923, IMG submission 177993) | Freshwater microbial communities from Lake Lanier, Atlanta, Georgia, United States - LL-1510 | ecosystem: Environmental > Aquatic > Freshwater > Lake | place: USA: Georgia | collected...
CGCGCAGTGCCTTCGTACTCGTTGTGGCTTCGGCCCCCTTTCATGTAACCCGAACAGGTCCTGATGCGATCAGATTCTGGAGCGCTGACGCCAGAGTGTCGGATCGCGGCCGCAATGGAGCACCGCCAGTACGACAATGCAGTCTTGCTGAGCCAGTGGGACGAAGATCACGCCATAGGGAAAGCGGCGGATCAGCGCACGGCGTGTGCCGCGTTAAGTCACGGGATAGGCATCTGGGTTCGCACGGATGCGCTGGAACACCAGACGAAATCGCCAAGAATTGGCGACCCAGCCCCTTTTCCTGGGCTTCTTACCAGCGAGCTGCGGCATGATTAGAGCGATTGCTCCAGACCATCGAGCACAGCATCGGCAACCAAACCGGGGTCGCCGTCAGCGAGGAAGCGCTCCAAGCGCTGATCGATCAGCTGCCGGTCGGCGTCGCTAAGCTCAGGGCCCACCTGTTCAGCGGCGATCGAGTCCCACAGGGTCTGGACCAGCTCCAGCCGTTGCGGCAGGGGCAGGGTCAGGGTCAGGAGGTCATTCACCACTGGCCAGGCCGGCAGTGGGTCGGATTGGTCATCGATAGACAGTCTGAGGGTCATAGCGTGACTACTACCGACCTGGCCACGAAATCAGGGCAATCCCAGTCTTGCCCTGGACGATTAACTGGTTAGCCGTTATCAGCTTGCGGATGATCTGCAAAGGTGTGTGGTGGATTAGTGTAATGGTGGAGTCTCTGGCCTAGTCTGGCCGGATGAGGACTCTCAATCATCCCGGACCGTTTCCCGGGGGCCACGTAGCATCGACTCTGAAGCTGCCCAAGAATTGAGACTTGGGTTAGGAAATGGTTTAGGTTGTAAGATCTAGATTTTAAGGCTATGCCATTCGCCGCCAACGGGGAAGTACTTCACTTCTTTCGGCACGAAAACATTTCTGATCACCTATCTTCTGTTGAGAGTTCGTATAAGCTGTTCGCATCTTCTCTGAGATCTAAATCTTAAAGGTATTAGCGCCACATGGCAAATATTTCCTGATGAATATTCGGAGGCTAAGATAAATGATGAACAGCTTTCTTCAAGCAGTCGTATTTTTGCTGCTAGAGAAACTGCTGAGAAAGCAATGTGGAAGCATCGAGGCAGCATTCTTGAGATTGGTGTTGCATCTGGAAACCACGCGGTATCACTAATCAATTCAACGCAAGCTGTATCATATCGCGGAATTGATATTAATTTCTCACAATTAAGCGAATTGTCAATAAAGTATCTGAATGAATTGTCTTCATCCTGCAATATTCAGCTAATTCAAAAAGATTCTATTGTTGCTCTGAACGAATTGATTGAAAACTCTTGCTACTATAACTCTATTTATATAGATGCCAATCATTGGCATTACTATGTTGCGGGTGAATTAGGTCTTTGCAGCAAGCTTGTCGCTACTGGCGGTAGAATAGTTTTAAACGATTATTTGGATTGGTTTGTTGGCTCAATGGAGCCATGTGGGGTTAAAAAAGCTGTCAATGAATTTCTTTTATCCAATCCTGGCTGGTGTATTGATTATTTTGCCATCAATGATTGCGATATCTCGCTAGTCAGAAGATAGATTCTGTTCCAAAAACCTTTTTAGTTGAAACTAGATAAGTTTTCTTGCTTCTAACATTACACACGGGCATTACGCTTATAATCTTGTCAGCCACAATTTTTTGAGTTGACCTCTTCAATCTAATTGAATGAGTCACAATGGTAACAATCTGCAGCCTCTTTTATTGGGGTATATTTCTTAATAATAGCACCAGCTCCGATAATTCTCTTGCATTGTATGAGCAGTGCTCATTCCATCTGAAGCTGTCAATATCCGAAGCCTCGGCTTTTTGGCAAGAAGGAAAGAAGATTATTTGATTGGCAACCGGTAAATACCATTGCAGAGGACTCAGAAGATTGAACGAGTTTCCTTGCTGCAAAGAGCTGATAGGAGAAAGCTGAATTATTTTTGTAGATAAAGAGGCAAATAATACATAATTTATAAAAGCTGAGCCAGAATCACAGATTATAAGATCACTGTTGTAAATCTTTTCGATGAGACTGCTGATGCTTAATGCCTCTGGAAAGATAACTTTAAAGTCAAGGGAAGAGAGAATCGAGAGTATTTCGGGCCAATTAAGAGTTCTTGGGAGCTTAGAGCATAAAACCTCATATCTTAAACGTGAGATATAGAGAGAATCGCTACCGTAATGTCCGTGTTTTGATAGGTGTCGATTACTATCCAATCTTGCTTTAATATTTGTAAGTTGACCTCTTGCAAGAAGCAGGTTTTCCCAGTCCATAAGTTCTTCAAAGAGCCACGAATCTTCAAAGCCTGCTAAAAGCATACTTGGGAAAATCTGATCTGCTGCATCGAGGTGAATTATCTTTGTCGAAATGTTGTAAGTATTAATTAGCGACTGTTGCCATGACCGCGCGAATGGCAAGACATAGGGTAGATTAATGGACGATCCAAATACAATAAATGGTGCCAAATTTCTTCCAACAAAGTGAGAATAAGATAACAGCCCACCAGGTACGCAGCAGCGACTCCTTAGATAGTTCCTGCGACAACTCTGCAACTCTAGGGCTTTGATTGCATTAATGTAATGCCCTAGCCACTGTGGCTTAGAATCATAGATCAGCTTAAAATCAGGAGATATAAAGATGTCCTTACTGTCCGCTTCACTATTGATAAATGTAATCTGATAAAACTTACCCATTATCGCTCTCATATGATATCTCGGCTTCAAACTGCATATGTAATCTATCTGATCATGGCTAAGGCCAGAATCACGAACTACATCTCTTCTGGGAAAAGTGCGTTCCGCGGGCAAATAAGAGGAAAGTTCAATTGATCTTGTATCTTTTAAAAACCCAAGCTCATCAAGATAACTAGCAAAATGACCTATATCAGTTGTAACGTGCATGCTTTTATTTCCTTGCGGCCACTATAAATTGATATGCACAGACCTGGAGTAAATGCTGGTGATCTCGTATTGTCATCTCCATATCTCCAAACTTTAGCTGAACAGGCAACCTCTCTTTGGATTCATTATACAATTGAATGCCCTCAGGATCAAATGATGGCATGATCGGAATCTCTTCGCTGATATAAAAACCAGTGAGCTTTAGCAATGAAACAATATTTTTAAGTCCATAGTGTCGTAAATGCGTGATATCCATTACACCCCATTCTTCATATTCGAAGTCCATTCTGCCAATTGATGAAAGATTAGAATGATGAAAGAAGCAAGGAATGGAGACCACAATCCAAGATCCAGGAGTTATCTTGTTGTTTAACTCTTTGAGGTGTACCCACGGATCTACAAGATGTTCTAGAACATCTGCATAGACAAACAGGTTGAAATCTTGAAAAGATGCGCGAGGCATCGATGATACAACAACTTCACATGTAGTGTTCTCAACATCAAGACCATTATTTTGTGCAAGCTGGCATGCTTCTTGAGAAGTATCACAACCGGCAAATCTTTCGACAATCTGGGTCCTAAGAAGTGCTTGTCCTAGAGCTCCGGCTCCACAACCGAACTCATAACACTTGAGCATTTGATGGCTTGAATTCTTTATTTGTTGAATGATGCGGACTACATTCGGGTTAGCATGCTCAGCGGCATATGGCCTAGTTAATGAATTATCAAGCCACCTTACAATCAGTTGATCTCCTTTTAAACGATCGGTTGCCATACTTAAAAACCATGTAGCAATAATGGAATTGATCCTACATCAGAGAATGGATTAAGATTTGGCAATTCGGGCCGCAACCATATGGGGCATACATCCTCGAGCCATGGCAAATGGTAGCGCCATCCAGAGTAGAAATATTCTAGGGGACACTCTGAAAGACATCTCTTGCTGAACATAACGTCTATTCTTGTTGCTTCAGATCGCGCAAAATATGTAAGTAGAGGTAACGTGCCGGGCTCGCATATGATATGCCTAGAGCTTCTGATTAGATCAATAACATATCCAAACTTATGCTTATGTGGAACTAGTAGTGATATCGGCTTTTGACAACTACTAATATACTCCCGGTAATTTCTTACTCGATTGGCATTGCTGTATCCCCCTCGATGTAAATATAAGTACTCTAATCTCTGCTCTTCATTGGAATGTTCACAGGTGTTTTTGAATCTAAATAAGATCTCTGGATAAACAGGCAGAATAGTTAGGCCAGAGAAAGAGATCTGGCGCGACCTACTCGGTAACTTTCTGAATACTAAATTGATCTCAGGATAAAATCTATGCATTATTGTTTCTGTTGCATCACACTGCCAATCCTCAGAGTACATGAGTATCACATTCTTTACTATGCTTGTTAACTGATCGAGAGATGCAACACATGGCAGTAAGTCATCGAAAAGAAAATGCCCAAACTGTTTGCGCGAAAATATTACTAGCGTTTGGTCTGGGTCAAAATTATCTTCGTGGCTGCTTAGCGCACAGTCCGTAAGCGTGGGGAACTTACGATAAAAACTATTATATAGTACTGTATCATGGAACCAAGTATGATCATGGACATAAAAATATTTGTCATCATTGTCAAATACATAATAGTCTACTGATCTGGTTCTGTCGCTTGAAACAAGATATGCAAATGGAACATTAGAATGATTATTTTCAGAAAAGATAGACTCATCCTTGAATATTGAATGCTCGGAAGAAGAGAGCGCGATCTTTTTCTTGAACTCATTTATGAATTTGTTCGGAATTAATGAATCAAGGCGGCTTACATTTGGAGCATTATCTAGCAAGGGCTTTACTGTATGACCAGCAAAGCTGCACCAGGACTTAGGACATGTAATTAAATGTTTAGCCATATAAATGCTTAACAAAATTTTTTTTCCTGGACCGGATATATTTTGCTGGTATTCCTCCATATATTGAATACGCAGGAATTCTATCCTTGACAAGTGAAAGAGCGCCCAGAGAGGCTCCTTCTTCTAATTCTGCTCCAGGCAATAAGACTGAGCCTGCACCAATAATAGAAAAAGATCCGATTGATATCGGGGATGACTCAAACGGCTGATAGGTATCTAGCAGCGACTGAGGACCTGGAAGTTCCTCCCCAGAAAAGTCGTCCGAGGATGAATAAATACTGACTCGTGAGGAGATGTTGACGTAATCACCTATTCTTACAATACTTCGACCTGAGATTAGACAGTAGGGGGCAATATGAACATTGTTTCCTATCAGAAGGCCGCCCATATCTGATGGGCTAAGAATACAGAAATCGTCGACTCGAATATTGGTCCCCATAGAAATCAACTCAGCACTATATATGCTTGCATACTTCGATATCTTGCAATTCTCCCCAATACTCTTGAACCCAATGGCCATGAGGTCTTCGTCATTTAGAAATGAACTAATCGTCACGACAGGCTTTCCAAGATACAACAGATGAAATCTACCGTTTCCGCTCCTAAATCAGGATAAATCGGGAGACAAAGGACTCGATTTGAGATGTCCAATGCAACGGGAGTTTTCTGCGCTGACTTTCTATACTTCTCGTAGGCACTTAGAAGGGGAATAATAGGATAAAAATATCGTCTAGCTATAATTCCGTTCTCTCTTAGCTTTTCGATCGCACTTTCTCGCATTTGGTTATTCCTGAAGAGAACTGGCATGTAGGAATAGTTGTGATCCTCTGCAGATATCTTGGGCACATCTACTCCACTTAATGCTGAAAGTCGGTATAGGTAAGAAAAGTAGATTTCTCGACGTCTATTTATCCAGGATTCCACATATGGTAGTGCAACTAAGCCTATTGCGGCGACAAGCTCATTCATCTTTGCATTTGTTCCAACTTCATCGCAATCAAATTCGTCAACAATGCCAAAGTTGGTTAACTTTTTGACTCTCCTTTGAATTAATGGATCAGAGGAAATTATTGCTCCACCTTCAAAGGTATTAAAAAGTTTTGTGGCATGGAAACTAAGACAACTAGCGTCTCCGTAAGAACAAAGGGCTTGTCCATGATATGTAACTCCGATGCCATGAGCACAATCATAAATTAGTGGCAATGAGTACTTGCGAGATATAGCACTAAGTCCGTCAATATCCCCTGGAATACCATAGCAATGTGTAGCTAATATTCCCGTTGTATTCTTGGTGATTAATTTTTCAACTGTATCTGCAGTAATGCTAAATGTGTCGGGACATATATCGGCATAAACTGGTTTGCACCCGCTACTGATAATGACATTCGAGGTGGCAACAAAAGAGTATGGAGTCGTAATAACTTCGCCCTTTGAGTAGAGCGCGCAGCAGGATACATTGAGTGCCGAATTTCCGCTTGATGTTAGAATAGGAGTTGAAGTTGAGAATTGTTCAGCAAATTTCTCTTGGAATGCTTTATAGTAGTGACCAAAGTTCGTTAGTTGTTTTGAAGACCATATTTCTTGAAGATGTGGGATAAGTACATTGAGATCTGGAAGTGAGGGCTTTGTGACGTATATTTCCATGACTTAGATTTTTTTAAGTTCAATAAATTCTGTTCCTCTTGATTCAACTGGAAGGCTTGGAAGGCTTTGATAATAGTAAAGAGCAAGTGACAGACGATTTGTTCCCAAAGGCGCGTTTAGCGGGGTGGGCTGCCCATGGTAGCTATTCGTCGCGGCTGTATCAAAGATAACAGCCCTATTTGCGAGAGGCAATATCTCAATTATTTCGCAATCCCTGGGTTGTGCTTGTAAAATTAGATGACCACCGTAGCGCTCTTCCCATTCTGTGTTGAGGAATAATATCAGGTTGACTACACGCTTCAGGTTGAGGCCTGGATGAATATTGAAATCTCGATGTACTCCCAGAAATCCACCTCTCATCGTCATATGGAGACCGCCGCCGTAATAGGTTGGATCGGCTACTAATCCTTTGTAATGGAACTTCTCCCCAATAGCGCTCACAACTTCTGGACTAGAAAGGTTGATAGCAATCTGATTGAATATGTCCCCGACAACGTTTGGATGAAATGCAAGTTTTCTGTATTCGCACCGACGGTCTTTGGCTATTCCATAGTTATCGCGAATGTCGACTTCTAATGCTTCACGAATAATAGCTATTAGGCAAGAGTTGGGTAAGAAATCGTCGATAATAGTATGACGGAATGGGTCTTCAGTGGCTTTGGCAGCCCTAATGGCAGCGGCGCAGCGTTTTGGGACATTGAAAAACGAATTCAAGTCAATAAGGTTGGAGATTACACTTACTATATAGCATGTGTGGGGCTTCTTCAAAGCTGCTTCATTTTTTAGTACTGCACAGATGTTTCGCGCTCCTTGTGGGGCAGATTTTGCGAAATTTGCTATGCATTACAAACTGATGCCACATTTAGGACCACAATTTCTTGCCAACTGCTCTTAGACACGTATATCTTGGACAAATTAAGGGTTAGAGCTTGTGAATAAAATTGTGTTTTGCCGCATGAGGATGGTGCCTTTTATAGGACAGTTTTGGCCAGTGAAATCGTTAACTGCTGAAGGGAGGAACTTGGTTCGGTTTTACTGTAAATCGCATAGGTCATTTTGCCTCCTAGCGAGCTGTGCTGCCTTACATGGCAGTAGCTCCACAGGAAGCGGGCCATGTTGATTTCAACCTTCCATTCATCGCTTGTGAGCTCAAAGACACACAAACATAACATGTCAAAAATCAATCATTAAATGTTATACTTTGTGCAAGTCAACACACAGAAGCCCGCCATGATTAAGAAAATATTTATTGGCGTTAACGGGCTTGGCCGTTACGGCGAACTTTTGTATGAAGGATTGACTGAGATAGGATTCTCGGTAGATTTGTGCGATCACAGGCCAACTAGAGATATCACCTATTATACACCAAAGTATTCAATATGTGAGCTAAGGCATAGGTTTATTGGCGCAATTAAGCATGATGGCAATATCTATTACGCAGAGAAGAGGAAAGATTTGTTAGATTTTATCGGCAAATATGATGCATTTTTCTTTTATTTTGCGGATACACTTTTGCCGGGAATGCTCGATGTTCCTTTGATTAGCTTGATGGGAAAAAAGATTGTTTTTGGGAGCGCTGGAGATGATACAATGGTTCCATATATAGAGAGCCTCAGATTCGAGTGGAGAGGATCAAGCTATTTACAGCAGTTGCTCATTGGAATGCATGATGAGCCTCGCAATCCTGCAGAGCTTTATGAGAAGTGGTTCGGTAATTACAACACACTCTCCAGAAAGCTATATATGATTCGAATGATAGAGCACTATGGCCTCTTGCTCCTTTTCACAGGGAGCTCAGGCTTGGCTAAAAAGCCTTTTTACAGAGGTTTGCCTATTTGTGATCCAAGACTCGTTTCAAAAGGACGCCATAAACTAGGTCAACATATTAGGTATCCAGTCAAACTCTCACATTACAGTTCTAATTCAACGACTAAGTCGACTACCCATATTGAAAAGCTGATGTTGAATACAAAGCTTTGTCGCCTCCAGAATGAAAATCTCTTAAGCTTCAATATGCATGAGAAACTTCCGCAAAAAGTTTTCTTTGATTCACTTCTGAGCGATGATGTCATCATAGATCAGCTTGCTGCTAATGGATCAGTCTCTAGGCAGGCATCTTCCCTGTGCACATTACCGATTACAGGACCAAACACAGAAGCGCATATACCGATATTAGGCACGACCAGCATTCCATCTGTCGAAATATTTTCTGATTCACATTTTATAGAATTTTTAAATTATGCAATACGCAATCTTGACGTCATTCAAAATTATCGAGATTGTGCTTACATTGCGGCAACACAGCTTACACCTGTTGCTCAAGCCACCCGCTTGGCAGCGATACTAACATCATTGGAATCGCCTAACGCTTATAATTCTTGGGGGGCGAACTTCCTAGATAAGAGTCTTGCACGACTACGACTGATAAATCCTTTCATCGAGAGTATCAATGATTACTCTTTGGTGGAAAATGTTGGGAAAATGAGCATGAATAGTTAATCCTGCTATTGCTTTTTATCTAATTGTATCAACTGTAAACAGCTAATGCATGCCTGAAGTCAGTGCGTTCCTTAAATTAGGGCTTCCTGAATAAGGCCAGACCCGCTGCGGTGCAATGGATATCAGCACTTTTTGGCGTTAAAATGTGCGCAAATGGGCCAATTTGAGACCAAAAGCGGCACGGAGTTTTCCATATGTATCGGCGGGAGCATTGTTATCAGCTCTCGTTTGAAGACTTCTTTCTGCCCTTTGGCGGCAAACTTTCGGGTGACAATCGCTGGATCAAGCTGGCTGAGCTCGTTCCGTGGGATGAGCTGGAGGATGACTATGCGGCTCAGTTCTGCAACGGATTTGGGGCGCCTGCAAAGCCCTTTCGCATGGCACTGGGTGCATTGATCATCAAGGCTCGCCTCGGGCTCACGAATGAAGAACTGGTTGAGCAGATCAAAGAAACCCTTACCTCCAATTCTTCATTGGCTTGGAGGCCTTCCAATATTCGGCACCGTTTGACCCATCGATGATGGTTTATTTCCGCAAGCGGTTACCGGAAGCTGTTGTCAATGACTGCAACGAACGAATTGTGCGCCACGGCCTGAAGGTGATTCTCGCCTCTGATTCCCATGACTCCGACGATGAGTGCGGTAGTGGCGGTGGACCGATGAGTACTGACAACCAACCAATGCCGACCACTCAGAGGCAGCCGAATCAGGGCTCACTCTTGATCGATGCCACCTGTGCTCCAGTCGATATCCGTTATCCAACCGATTTATCTCTTCTCAATGAAGCCAGGGAGGTGATTGAGATCCTGATCGATGCGATGCATCCTCAGGTCAAAGAAAATTTTGGCCATAAGCCGCGTACGCACCGCAGGAAAGCGAGGCAGCAGTTTCTAGCTGTTGCCAAGAAGAAGAAGCCACGCATCAACAAGATTCGCAAGGCCATCAAGCAGCAGCCTGGCCACTTGAAGCGGAATCTGGCAAGCATTAACGCCCTTACTGCTTGCGGTGGCTGCCTTCTGGCCAGCCGGACGGCACATCTACCAGAAGCTGCTGGTGGTCAGTGAGCTGGTCCGTCTGCAAACTATTCTTTATCACACAGATTGCAGAAGCATCCCTGATCGCATCGTGAGCCTCTGCCAGGCACACATCAGACCG
>Ga0214923_10009454_pt1 | contig 10152 bp, 10 predicted proteins | sample LL1510_MetaG_FD_177993 | JGI IMG/M metagenome (GOLD analysis project Ga0214923, IMG submission 177993) | Freshwater microbial communities from Lake Lanier, Atlanta, Georgia, United States - LL-1510 | ecosystem: Environmental > Aquatic > Freshwater > Lake | place: USA: Georgia | collected...
GCTTTTATTTCAGGAATTATAATATGTTTAACGATTGGATCAATAAGTTATTATCAAAAAAAATATGAATTAATGGCATTATCTATTGGATGGATTTATGTAATCTTTATGCAATTTTGGGAATTTTTGATTTGGAAATATCCAAATAATAAATTGTATGTCGATATGACCTATCTATTTAATATAACTCAAATATCGATCCTGGGATTAATTTTTCTAACATTTTTTACAAATCAACCTAAAATGGGTCGTTTTTTCATATTTTTTGTATTGATCTTTTACATTTGTTTTTTTTCTTATCAAACATGTCATCGTAACGAGATTACTCATCAATCCGGTCATTTAGAATATAATTGGTGGGGCAATCCGTATTCATCTTATATTTATATTTTTAGTCTTATATTAATTTTTTTGTGTATCATAAGACCCTTTTGGTGGAGTATGAGCACACTATTGATTATACTTTTATTCCTTTTATTGAGCAGGATCTTTTATTCAAAATCAGTGGCGAGCATGTGGTGTTTTTTTGCCGTCAGTGTGCCATTATTTAGTTTTTTAATGAGTTTGCTAACCTATTGATTTAGAGATCAAAAAGTATAAAAATTTTTTTTAATTAAAAAAAAAAAAGATTTATATTAATAGTAGATAATGAATAATCTTCCAAGCGATTTTGATCCAGAAATGTATAAAAATTTTAATCAGGATTTAAATAATATGACAGATGAAGAATTACGAAATCATTATTTGGAACATGGAATTAATGAACACAGAATCTACAAAATCGATTTACCAGAAAACTTCGATCCTTATCAATATTTAGAATTCAATCCGGATTTAAAAGATATGAGTGTATGGGATTTAAAAGAACATTATTATCTGCACGGGCAATACGAAAATCGTCAATATGTAGATCCTCATTTTGATAAAAATTTTTATGCACAATTATATAATTTTGAACAGGATAATCCAGATCTTTATACATATTATGCTAAAGATATTCGTCAATGTAAAAATTCTTATTTTGGAACATTTGTTTTCAATTCAATAAAATACGATAATAAAAAATATATTATTTTTATAAATCATGATTCAAAAATAAATGGTGCTACATTATCTTTAATTAATTTAATCAAAAAACTCTTACAATATACATTTAATAACACAATATTTTTATTATTAGATCCAGGAAATATAAATATAACGATCGAAGGTTGTAAAATAATATCTTATCAAAAAGACCCGACACTTTTATATGAGATCATACAATATTATCAACCGAAATTAATATATATAAATTCATGTAATTATGCGATTGGAAAACTTGTCAATTATTTAGATCGATCAAAATTAATTTTGCATAGTCATGAAATTATGCAAGATTATTATTATTATATCCCCAAAAATATACAACCGGATTATGTTGTTTCTTCCATAATAAGTCAAGAATATATAAACGATTTTGACACAATCCCTGAAGTTTTTACTCCTTTTATTTATGATATTTTTGGAATGATTGTACAAGGAAAAACACCCATTGATACAATTAAAAATAATACCGGTAATATGGATATTTCTAAAATAACGATTGGAATGTGTGGTCAGATTACCGAAAGAAATAATTATAGTCTCTTTATAAAAATAGCACAAAAATTCTCAAAATATAATTTTTTATGGATCGGTGATGAAGATATAAACAATGAAATACCCAATGTTTATTTCGCACCTACGGGTATCAATGATTATGTACAATATATTTATCAAATCGTTGATTATTATTTATTCTTATCGATCGATGATCCTTGTCCTTTTATTATCCTAGAAAATATTCTATTTGAAACCCCTTGTATAGTATTCAATCATGAAATATATTATAATTTTCAGGATGTTCTTACGGAAGATTATTTCCATGTATGGGCGGATTCAATATCAGAAACATCTTGTACAAAAGCTATTAAAACGTATGTAAAAACAAAACAAAACCCTAATAAATTATCTTATCAGGGGTTGTATTATATATTACAAAATTTTGTAAATCGTGATCTTTCTGATTTATTGGACAAAATAAAATAAAATTAATATATAGAATGGGTAATTTACTTCAACGAACGCAACGACAAATTGAACAACAACCAGTGACCTTTAGTGACCAAGAAATTGAATCATTAAAAGAAAAAAATTGTTATAAAGCTACGGAAATTATTCAACATTTTAAAGATACCTTCCAAGATACAGTTCAAGACGAAACACAACCAATCACTATATATTTATATTCTGAAGCCTATAAGGATCAGAATACTCTTCATACAATTAAATCGATAAATAATTCAACGATTAAATCCTATTCGATACCAGATGACATATCTTCCCAATTTATTACAGAGGATCCATTTGATGATAATCAGGATTTAAATATAGATCGTATTGTCATCAAGAATGATGATACACAAGAAGCTTATGTTGCACAATTCTTGGAAGGACCTAATCATACTTTTAATTTGGAAAATGTTTTTTGCAATTCAGAAAAGTGTAATTGTAATTTTCAGGATGGAACTAAAAAAACACAATTGTTGGTGAACCCAAAAAATGTGAAAGTGGCCACTAAAACAGGATAAAATTCAGAAATAATTGAATAAAATTGTGACCTAATTTCCAAAAATTTTTTGAAAAAAACTTTTGTTTTCTAAATCTTGAATTTTTTTTTTTAGATTTGAAATTTCTTTATTTTTCATGTCTAATTCTTTTTGTAAATCCTCATCTCTTGTATATAAAATTTTGCTTCTTCTATTGAAAATTGTAATAAATCTAAGATTTCAGGCATTTTTACTTCTAAATATTATCAATTTAAATCATTTTGGCTTATTTAAATTGTATAGACAATTTCCATTTATAAGATGTACTTTTCCTAAAAGTTTGGATACTATTTCTTTTAGTTACGAAGATCATCTCGATATTTACATAATTTGATACGATCATATAAATTTTTTGGTGATTCTATGGAAACAAAATTTACTCACCTAAAATATATATTTTTTCAATATATAGAATGGGTAATCTGCTCCAACGCGAACAAAGATATCTTCAATCACCAGATCTAATAACTGAACAAGAACGACTTCAACCACAAATATTCATAGAATCATTAAAAGAATACAATTGTAAAAATGCTTCTGAAATAATTCGCCATTTCAAAGAAACATTCCAAAATAAAGCGGAAGATGAAACACAACCGACCACTCTGGATTTTTTTTCAGACAAAGACGGGAATATAATGAATCTTATGAATCTCCATAAAATTAAATCAATAACAAATTCCACGATTCAATCCTATACGATACCAGATGAAATATCTTCTAAATTTGTAAATCGAATGAATCCAAATATGGATTTAAATATAGATCAAATTGTGATCTATCCTGATGGTACACAAGAAGCATCTTTTCCTCAGTTTAGACGTGGAAATAATTATGTTTCAAATTTAGCAAACGTATCGTGCACTGAAAATCAATGCACATGTAAATTCCAGGATGGTACTGAAAAAGAAGAAATTTTTTATAACCCTATTCCGGCGGCAAATAAAACCGGATAAAATCTAAATATCTTTATTAGTAAAAAACGTCAATAAGTTTCGTTTTATGAATAAAAAAAAAAGATGAATCGTTCTTTACACAATTTGTTTTTTACAGATGGGACATGCTTTATTAATTTTAAACCATTTTTTGGCACATTTTTCATGGAAAATATGAGGACAGGATACGGATTCTACGATTGTATCTTCAGGTTTAAACTCTTCAATGCATATATTACATTCGGTTAATTTCTGCTGTTTTTGAGATTGTTTCTTTCTAGACTTATAGTCTTTATATTTAATAGTTTGTAGCGCCTGAAGTTGTTTTTGTGTCATTCCTTTTGGCACATTCCCGGGTGAAAATTGCAACATAAATTGATAATAATCTGGATTACCAGAAGCCACATTCAAGAATTCATTTTGATCATAACGATGTAAAATAAATGTAATTGCTGAATCGATATCAACATTAGGGTCGATTTTGGTTTTATACTTTTCTTCAACATATTTAATAATGTATTTTGCGTGCGTTTGTGTGATTCCTAATAATTGACTAATACCTTTAATTATTTGTTTTTTATTTTGTTGTTGAACTGCTGGTGGAGGAGGAGGAGGTAGACCTCCTCCATGAACGAGTCCGGGAGGTGGTGCCTGATGCGTAATATCATAAGCATAGGCTCCTTGCATAACCCATTCAACGGCTCTTTCAACAGACCCATCAGGTCTTAATTTCCAACCATAATATTGCTGGGCTTTGCGAATCATATCCTGACCAACTATAGGAGAAATTCCTAATTGACTTAAATAATGTAAAACGGCTTGTTTCATTTTATTTTATTAAAAAAATAAAATAAATAAACAAAAATTTTATGAATTATAAGAGTATAAATATTATCCAAAAGGTTCAGAATGAAGGGTTTTTATATTATTTTATAATCAATTTTACAACTTTGGGTCAAGAATTATCCACCGATTATTATAAATTAATGGAAATTACTAAATCAAATGAGATGCATCGATGGCAAACAATAAACAATAAATTATATTTTAAAATAAAAGAAGGAATTATATGGGATATATGTAGTGAAACATTTTTAATGAATCATCATGATGATTTTAAATATAATAATCAATTATTTCTTGAATTTTTTGTGAATGAAATAAGTGAATGCATACAATTCAAAAATGTTCAAATATTTATCAATATCACTAAAGATGAATTAAAAAATTTTTGGATCATCGATAAAAATCATCAGATTGTTTATATTAAATTTAGAAATCTTTGTGGTGAGGGTGCCGTAAAAAGGACTTACCTCGGTTGGAATATCACACAGGACAAGCCAATAGTTGTATATCAGATTAATGTGTCTTTAAATAATACAGAACAAAAAAGATGTTTGAACGAAAAGAGAATAGCAGAAATAGAGAAAAGTCCTTATCTTTTAACCATACACTACTCGGTTGCAAATAAAGAAACCAGAAAGATTTATATGATTGCTGATTATTATAAATATGATGTCCGATGTATGATAATGAATAATTATGAATGGTCATGTAATGATTTAAAAAAATTTAGCCAAAATATTTTAAATGGACTAAAAGTATTACATAATATGAATATTGTTCATAGAGACATAAAACCATCCAATATAATATACGATGATGAAAAGGATATCTATCTATTGATAGATTTTGGAGTCGCCACAAAATTTACATCGGGTGTGCAATTAAATAAAATCGAAACATTAAATGGTAATTGTGATGCAAACCATCTTTCATTAGTCGGAACCCCAGGGTACATATCTCCTGAAATGTATAATTCTTTGTATTCGATCAAGAAAATTCAATATTCACATTCTGTAGATATTTTTTCGTTTGGGATTACTCTATTAGAAATGTGTTTAAAGAAGAGGGCATTTCTTGATGATTTCAAATTACTTTTTACAACAAATATCAAAAAAGATTTATCCATCAAAGAAAAAGAGTTTGAAAAAATTTTATCAAACGATAGTTTGTACTTACAAGAAATCAATAAAAAATTGAATAATCAGATAAACACCAAAAAATTAGAAACATTGCGAAATGAGATTCAGGAAAAAATAGATATTATTAATCAATTTAATGTATGTGATGATAACACAGATAAGGAAATGTATCTTAATGAATTAATCGATAAAAATAAAACGATTGTACATTGTTGTCAAAAATTTTCAGATAAAAATTTAAAAGAATTAGATAATAACACCTCTTTAGAGTATGAATTTATATCTAAAATGAAGGTATTGCGGATATATGCAGAAAAGATTGATCAGAATAAGTTTGATTCTAAAATGATTGATGATATGATTGATGATTTTCAAAATTATCCATTATTATTCATGATTTCTAGTTATGAATATCCTTTACCTCTTTACGAAATTAATGATCCTTTATTACGAGATTTTTTAGAAAGATGTTTGCATAAAAATCCAGAAATGCGAGCCAATACAGAAGAATTATTGAATCATCCATGGTTAATAGGATAAAAAAATTTATTTCAAAAATTAAAATAGATTTGGAAGGGAATTGAAAAATCGAAAATTTAAAATACATAAATGGCTCTATTATTTTGATATATACGACCGTCATTTTAAAAAATTTATAGGTAAAAATCCTAGAATCTTGGAAATAGGTGTTTATCATGGAGGTTCATTAGAAATGTGGAATAATTATTTTGATGAAAAATGTACTATTTATGGTATAGATATTAATCCGAATTGTTTAGAAATCCCACAAAAACTAAATAAAAATAATATTACAATTATATTAGGAAATCAAGGAGATAGACAATTTTGGAAAGAATTTATCGATAAAACAGAGAAATTCGATATTGTAATTGATGAAAGTACATGCACGAACAAATAATAACTTTTGAAGAAATCTATAATCATATTAATCAAAATGGTGTTTATTTATGTGAAGATACTCATACAAGTTATTGGCCAGAATATAATGGTGGATTGCTTAAAAAGGATACATTTATTGAATAGTCAAAAAATTTTATTGATAAGATAAATGCATATCATTGGAAAATACCTCAAGAAAATTTGACATTTAGAAATACTACTAATTCCATACATTATTACGATTCTGTCGTTGTTTTAGAAAAAAAATAAATAAAGAACCAAGATCTCTCGAACGCTAATATGCATTAATTCTGGATATCTTATTAATTAAGATATCATAAAAGAATGTGAATTAATAATCATTCATAAAATAATTTAGATACTCTAATATAAAATTTTTAAAATTGCATAAATATATATAGAATGAGTTTAGATTCCAAAAAAAAAAATATTTTAGATAAATTTTTCTTGCGATTTTCACAAGGTCTTTCAACCATAGAAACATTAGATTTAGAAGACATCAATACATTCAAGAAAATAACTCGATTAGATATAATTCGGTATAAAGATACGGTACGTAGGACTGATCGATGGTATATTTATAAGCCAAATTTTTTAAAAATAGTTGAAGATAAACAGAAAGAACTTTCAGATGATTTAGAAGGAATAGAAAGTATAATCGAAAATTCAACGCCGGAAACCTTATCATCGGAACCAATGGTCCCAGTTGAAACTCAATCATCGACTTACATGACAATAATACTTGATAGTTCAACAGATATTCCAATGTTTTCAGCACAGCCAACGATTCCAATGACTCCTCCAACACAGGTCACTTCTGTGGGTCAGGGTATACAACCAATGACTGTAATACAGGATAGTTCAACAGATATTCTAATGTTTTCAGCACAGCCAACGATTCCAATGACACCTCCAACACAGGTCCCTCCTGTGGCAACTCAGCAACGCTTGTTTAATGTTCCGTATTGTAGAAATAATATAGAATTATTTCAGGGACAATCAATTGTCGATAATACAGATATCTACCTCTTAAGAGTACCAGGATATATTCCATTTTCTATATATGCAAATTTATCAAAAGCAAATTTTACAGAATTATATCCCCGTGCGTTTACTTATGCTCCCGGTTCATCTTATCTAGTACGAGAAAGATATCCAAAGGGATGTAATATAATTTTACCGGATGATTTTATATTAATATCAATTAATAAAATTATATAATGCTCAGGTAAAGAAAAAAAATCCATTTTAATAAAAAAATTGTTGGATAACGAATAAAATCGGATTAAACAATTGTAAACCGATATAAACAATCCAGAATAAATTAATTGGATCCGATTTAAATCTTAACGTATAATATAAAAAGTAAAATGTCAAGGATAATAATAAAAAATAAGGTAATAATAACGAAATTGTCGGAAGAATTTCATCGATAAAATTTTTATTAATTACTTTTTTAGGCGTTATTTTAAATGTCAATTCTCTGAATCCTATAGTTCGAAGAATAAAATTGAAGGTAAATAAAATATTAAAAGGTATCATAAAAATTGTTTCTTGCATGTTTAATATAAATAGAAACCATGATAAATCTTTTTGCAACATTAATAAACAAACAATATAAATTATGGCGTAAGGTAGAAAATGTCGTAAATAATCCCATTGAGACAATCCACAAAATAAATAATTATTCCAGGAAATATTAAGAAAAGGTTGACATATTAAAATTAATAAAAAAAAGGATAATAAAGGCGATAGTCCTGAAAATGTGTAAATCCATTTGTATATATGTGGAAGTTTTATAAATCGAGACCAATATTTTTTACACAATACAATTTGTAAACCTCCTATGGCCCAACGTTCTCTCTGATTATAAAAATCATACAATGAAATGGGTGAAAACCCAATAGCCGTCGTTTTCTCAAAATATTTTGAATATAAACCTAAAGAATGTAATTTTAAAGATGTATTGAAATCTTCAGTGATGCTCCCATATTGCATACCATCTATATTCATTAAATGATTTCTATCAAATAATACATTCGTTCCACAACATGGTACCATATTATAACCACTATAGGCTTTCAATACAATTTTATAAAAAAAATAATAATGTTGTCCTAAAAAATCAATACCAAATATATTACAAAATTTTTGAGGGGATTGGATGAAACAACATTGTAGATTTCTTTCATATGTTTCTTCATTGTAAAACATGGGTAATAAATTACTTAATATATCAGGAAGAGGAGCCATATCACAATCTAAAATTAAAACGTATTCCCCTTGATACATTAAATCATCTTCAGAATGCAACATTTTATTTTTTGAAGCAAATAATATATCGTTTACATTCCCAGCTTTTGCATGTCCAAAGATGTTCTGACGTACATGATATTTATAATTTGGATATTTGGAAAGAACAAATTCTCTGATTTCGTTTCTTTTTCCATCGTCGCCGATTACAACCGTAATTAATTCTGAAGGATAATCAATTTTTTTTATCGAATAAAGCGTTCTTTTTAAAACTTTTAATTCTTCTTTATATATCGGAACAATAATCAATATAGTGGGAAGCAAATTAAAATTTATCAAATGATGCCATATTTTTTCAGAGTTAAATTGCAAGGTTTCATCATCTATTATTTTTTTGTTTCGAATATAACGAATCGTACCAGTTATTAGAATAAACATATTTAAACCTCCGACGAATAATATAATAGTTTCACTTATAATAAAAAAAATACTTTGAAACGAACATGTTGTTTTCCATCTTTCAATCAAATAATAAAATAATGGAATAAATAAAAAACTTATTACTATAATATCAATTGTAATCAAAGATAATGTTTTCATATACCTTTTTTATTTTTTAATATTTTCTTTAAACTTATTTATAAATTTTGAATCTTTAAATGTAATCATATGAATAATAAAAGATTTTTTTTTATTCAATGTTTTAAATTTACGGTCCGTAAATGTAAAATTTAATTCTTGCATCCCTATTATATATATATATATATATATATTTAATTTTTTAATTTAAAGAATAAATTGTAAAATTTAAAAATGTTTATTGAAAATTTGGATACAGAACATCTTCTCTTTTTTTTGAACTCAATATTTATGTTTATAAATTTTATCTATATTTTCTTCTCTTCCTTTCTTATCGTTCCTAAAAAAAGATTATTTCATTATTTATTATGTCATATTTCTTTAATATCTTCTTTAGCTTATTCAATGTTGAGTACGGATATCTTAACGATTGATTATCAAGGAAAAAGGATACAAAATGCACGATATATGGATTGGATAATGAATACTCCAATTCAAATGATAATATTAGGAAAAATGGGAAAATTATCCATTCCGAATATCTATATATTATGCTTTTTAACGATAATGATGATAATTTATGGATGGGTGGGTGAATTGATTCAAAATCCATTGAAATGGATATTTTTTTCTGAAGGAATGATCGTCATGATACCAATTTATATCTTTTTATTTGAGGATTTTAATTATGAGGTTGTGAAAGAATTTTCAGGTGATTTTATTGCTAGAAAATTTTATTGGATGGGAAAAGCATTATTAAGCATTTGGTTTGCTTATCCCATTATATGGATTCTGGATAACGTAAATTTAATTTCTCCATTGACGGTCAGTATAAGTTATTCGATTTCT
>Ga0214923_10009455_pt1 | contig 10152 bp, 6 predicted proteins | sample LL1510_MetaG_FD_177993 | JGI IMG/M metagenome (GOLD analysis project Ga0214923, IMG submission 177993) | Freshwater microbial communities from Lake Lanier, Atlanta, Georgia, United States - LL-1510 | ecosystem: Environmental > Aquatic > Freshwater > Lake | place: USA: Georgia | collected 2015-10-15
GAAGGGGGGTTTGATATCAAGAGTCTTCGATCCGAAGGTTACGAACCAATGTCGATCATTAATTTACTTGCACAAATTGGCACCTCGGAATCGGTAAGAATTCATAATGACTTTAATAAATTAATTGCGGAATTTAATTTTGAAAAATTTTCTAAATCTGCTACAAATTATTCTTTAATAGATCTTATTGATATTAACCATAAACTATTACAAACTGTCGATTTTAATTATTTTTTAAGCAAAAATATAAATATTAACAATTTTTCACCAAAAATTTGGGAATGCTGTCGTGGTAATTTAAATTTTTTTCATGAAATTGAAGAATGGATTGATATTTTTAGCAATAAATTTCGCTATAAAAATTCATCACAAGACATTGATTTTCTTCGCAAAATTATAAATGTCTTGCCCGAAAAAACCGATGAAGAAAATTCTTGGAATATTTGGCTTGATAATATCAAAAAAATTTCTGATCGTAAAGGCAAAGATTTATTTATGCCAATTCGCTTGGCCCTAACTGGCAAGACCAATGGCCCAGAGCTTAAATATGCCATCAATCTATTAACTCGAGAAGAAATAATTGATAGATTGCAAAATGAGTGAATAAAGATTTTTTGATGTTTTTGAAAAATGGTGCTATCAAGTGGAATCGAACCACCGACCTCTTCATTACCAATGAAGTGCTCTACCCCTGAGCTATGATAGCGAAAATTAGTAGAATGCTATTTTAATAATAAATTTAAAAAAATCAAAAAATAAAAAATTTTTTGTATATTTTCTAATTATGCCCTTAAATTATTCGATTTCAACTCTTAAATTAAAACCTAAAAACTATTTTTAGACTTTTTTTGGTAATACAAAATTGTTAATAAATAAATTATCGAAAATTATAAATAATTTATGCAGATCCCTTATTGGAATCGTTATTATTATCAAAACTTGCCGAATCTGCTTGACCTCCTGCATTATCTTTATTTTCTGCTTGCGGTATATCGCTTTCATCATCTTCCTTATCTTTAATTGAACTCGCAACATATTTGGCACCGCCTCGAGCAGCTCTTTTTTGAAATGCTCTGAAGTTGGTGGTAAATTTTTTGAGCATTTCAAAGCCATCAGCTCCTCCCTTAACATCAATATTTTGACCGGTTAATCCGGAAGTAATTCCAGGAATTTCATCAACAATTTTTAACAAAACATATAAAAATAATGCACATTTTAAAATAATCATCATTTTTAAACTATTTAAATTTGGCACCACTTTAAATGCTAAACCTAGAAGAGCAAAACCATTTGAATTATCAAATTCAGTAAAATTTACAATACACACCGGAGTCGATTCTTGAGGGTCAATTATTCTCGAATATGAGGTTCCAGCACCTGATTTACAGGTTTCTATGTTAATTTCAATTGCTTGAGTGGAAATATTTCTGCAATGTTTCTGACAAACTAAATTGCCATTTTTATAAACTGCACCATTATATAAAATTTTTTCTGAAAGTGAAATAAAAATTCCTAAGAATGAAAATAGAATTATAGGCTGAAGGGAAAAAGAAATTAAATGAGAAAGCCACGAATCAAAAATACTTTTTGTTCTTTCAAATAATATTAATGGTATAATAATTGGAGAAACAAAAACATATATCACAATAGCTATGCAACTACTAACAAAAATATGCATAGCTCTTATTACTGTAGCAATTAATGAAAATGCTAAAATAAATATCGAAAAAGCAACCGTAACTCCAATTGCTCCAGTAAAAAATGATGCAATAATCATTGCAAAAATTGCTCCAGATGAAAATTCCGGACCATAATTTAAATATTGCATAATTTTACAATCAAGAGTATCCCAAATCATTAAATATTGCTTTCCAGGGGGATATCTTTTAGTAGTGGGAATTAGGATTGAATTGTTATCATATAAAGCACCAAAATTACACTTAATTCCAACATTTGATCCACCAACTGCATTTTCCAGTTCAATGGAATTTATTTTAAAAAATATTCTGGATATTTGACTCGCTCCATTATAAATCCCATCAAAAAAAACATTTTTCCATGCATCTCCTCGAACAAAATAAATTACCAATGCAACTTTAAAAACAAATAACAACATGTCTTTTTTATTTGTTACCTCAACTTTTAATAATAAAATTTTTGCCCCCATAAACACCACTGAAATTACGATTATTAAAGTAATCGAAAATCTTAGTCTCGACTGCAAGTTTTCAAAAAAAGATGACTGACTAGCTTTAGCACCTTTTTGCCATTTTAAACCTCCTGCGATGGCGGTATAGCTGTCATTAATGCAAGAATTATCTGCACCCCCCAATGTTCCATCAATACATTTTGTATGACCAACAGCATTATTAAAAATATTTTCCATGGTTTCTTTGATACACTGAACTATTGGAGCAGAAAATGTTGTTTGAGACCCCAATCCAAAAGCTGGTCCAAAAGCAATACCCCCAGAGCGATTTTGCGAATCTCCTATAGAATCAATACAAGCCTTAGCGAAATATGGTGAAAACGAGTTATAATCCGAACTATATTGAGAAGGACTTACAATGGTACAATGGGTATAATATTGACAAAAATTCTTAAGCTTATTGACTTTATCGGTGTCAATTTCACATTGGTTGCTATTTTTTCTTATTTCACTCTTATTAGAGCAATCTATCGGTGGAGCATTGTTTTCATCAAGAGTATATGGTTTCCAAGCTCCATTTTCATCATAAACCCCATCTTTATAAAAATCAGCATAGGGAGTTCCGCCCTTTACTGAAAAATTATAAGGACATAAATTATAAGTTTTTGCACAAACTAAACGATTATTTTCTTTTTTTATTATATCGTAGTTTGGACCCCCCGGATTAGAAATAAAGGCACATTTTTTTCCGGCTACACAAAAAATGTGATCAGAAAATCCTGATTTATTTTTTTCTAAACATATAAATTCTTTTCTTCTTTTTAAACAGCAATTATATGCTTGCAAATATTTATCTCGTAAATCTTGTGTAACATTTGAAGGATTATATTGTTCGCATAAAAAATCTCCTTTTTGCAATCCTCTTAAATAATATTTTTGAGCATTATTAGTTTGTGGATGCTTGCACCATTCATCTCCCCATGGCGGTCTATCCTCAAATTCTTTGCCTTTATGAAACCATTCTCTATATTTCTTACTACTGTCATATGATAAATTTTTATTAGTATTTATTTCATTTTTAACTTTGGCTTGATAACTTCCTTCGCTAGAATTGTTTTTTTCTTTTGGGTTTGGGGCATACCAATCATGACCACAAACTTGAACAGATTCAAATTCATCTTTAGCATGAGCCAAGATTGATCCAAGAACCACAAAAGATCCAACAACTGATGCGGGAAAAGAAGCCAAGGAATTTCGACAATTAGGAACTGAGGCTTTCTTTTTGGCATTCCAGAAAATTTTAACATCTTCAGCAACCGAGGGAGCTGGCGAGGTAGCGATGGATTGATTGCAGTTCCAGTTGATTGCTGCTATTGAAGTTTTAACCATAGCATAAGATGATAAGACTAAACCTAAGCATGAGGGATTTGATAAATCAATTTCCATTTCTCTAAAGGCATCGACTGGATCATTGGTGTTAGCAAATTTTGACATCACTCCATTATTATCGCACGATCTAATTCTTTCGGGTCCATTGACTTTACCAGCATTTAAATCGCAAAAAGTAATTAAAAATTGAACAAAAAAAATACCTAAAAAAAGTGAAATTGATTTATAATTTGAAAAAAAATTTTTAATTTGCACCGATTTAAATTATATTTAATTTGTTTTGTTAAGTTTTTCATAGAAAATTGGCAACCAGTCGAATGGGTCTTCACCTACTTCACTAATAATTTGATCAAGCATTAAAACTGTTTCGATTTTACCAGATAAAACATTTATTATATCACTCATGCCACTAAGGTCAATTTTTGCTACCACTCCATCATTATCTTGTTTAACCAAAAAAAATCTTGATGACGGGTCTGTGGTCCTAACTAAATCAAATTCTCGTTCTGACAATCGAAAAACAGATCGATAAATATTGGTCGCTTTTAAATTTGGTAAAAAAATCTGAGTTGCAGTTTGTTGAACCAAAGTATCAGAAATTTCACTTTTGGTAGCATCCTCAACCGATTGAGTGGCAAATACCACCATGGCATTTAACTTTCTCAATACCTTAAGCCAATCTTTAATTTTTGGAGCAAATACCGGATTATCAATAAGTGCCCAAGCTTCATCAAGAACTATCATTGTAGGCTGACCTTTTATTGAGCTTTGGATACGATGAAATAAATATAATAAAACTGGACCCAAAGCTTCTTTATCACTCAAAATATGGGACATTTCAATGCCAAAAGTATCGGAAGAATTAAAGTCAATTAGATCTTGTTCATTATCAAACAATTTGGCATGAGACCCGTTGGAATGCCATTTTGCGAGCCTTCCCGCTAAAGTTCCGGGACCCATTAATCCCATAAAAGGAGCAAGGTTCCTGAGAATTCTCTTTTCGTACGGAATTTTAAAATTGCCATCAACGGCTTCATTAATTCTATCAATTTCATGAGCAGGAAGTGGCTTGTTATCAAATATTACTAGAACTTTTAGAAACTCTATTAAAAATTTACGATTTTCAAGATTGTCTTCTAATTTAAACGGATTAAATCCGGATGTTTTTGCTGGTGTTGGAATTATATAAGTTCCTCCAATTGCTCTAACAAAAATCTCGGCACCACGATCTTTATCAAAAAAGAATAATTTAGGACGAAATTTTTGAGCTTGGGCACATAAAAAGTTTAATAAAACAGTCTTACCAGCTCCAGTAGGACCAATAATCATTGTATGACCAACATCTCTAACATGAAAATTGAAAAAATATGGAGTTCCAGAAACTGTATTTAAAACTGTCAGGGCATTGCCCCAGTGATTTTTTGATCTTTTACCAATTGGATAATTATGAAATGAAGCAAAAGATGCAACATTCAAAGTATTTACGGTTGATCTTCTTGCCATATAATCGGAATTTCCGGGGAGTTGCGACCAATAAGCTGGCTCCAAGTTTACTCTCTCACGAGCTCCAGAAATTCCAACATTTGATAACTCAACACTAGCATAGGATAAAGATGTCTCGAGTTTTTTAGGAGTATCTTCAATACACAATATTGTCATGTGATGCATGCCAAATGCAAATTCTCCACTCATTGCCGAATCAAGAGCTTGATCAATATCATGAATCTGAGATTTTGCAACATCTTCGGACTGGGTTAATCTTCTTTGTTGCAATTGCATAGATCCAATTGCTATCATGCGATCAATATAATTAAATGATTGGCTAATAATTATTTCAAAAGGTAATTTCATAAAATTATCAAAAATTCCCGCATGAGAAGATGGTCTATATTCTTTAATTGAAACAATTCCTGCATATTTTATCCCTCGAGGAGTGTGTACCTCGATTGATTTATCGCCAAAATATAATCGATTCAATGGCAAATGACTAGATAAAGGGCCAAGAGGAACAAGAAATGGTTGGGAATAACCGCAATTGGCAATTCTAGCGAAAAATTCTAAAATCTCTGAATGAAAACCATTTTCAGATTCAACTAATTCGAGAACTTCGGCTCCGTAGTTAGCAAAACCTGTTTCAACTCGTTCGGTAATTTCTTCAAGCTCTTCGAAGGCATCCCTCATATGAGCTTCCCAAGAAGATTTGTCAGCTTGATGTTGAATTTTGGTGAGCATATTTTGAATGCCCGATATACCACCATGATTAAGACCTCTTATGATAGTAAAATAATGTTCATTTTTATAACATTCGGTGTCGGAATTCTTTTTTTTCCATGCTTCATTTAAAGTTTTGCTAAATCCTTCGGGCATCTCGCCATCAGGAAAACCCCTTTCTTTACGACGAATAGTATGAAAATATAAAGAAAAATTCCCTGACGACATGGTTTTAAGAAGATTATTGCGAGCTCCTTTTTTGATATCTATATCTATATCGTCAGAAGTTTCAAAAGAAAAACCTTTGATTTTTATAACTCTAATCAATCTCTCGTCATGAGTTAAAATGGTGTTATGATTCCAATGACATTTATAAGGAATAAAATGCGACATAGAAACTTCTCTTGAAGTCATTTTATCTTTGCTAGATTTTGTCGTAAAAAATTTAAGCATTACAAATATTTAATTAAAATTTTTTGATAGATTTTTCCTTAAAATAATTAAAAATGCAATCGCTGGAATTACTAAAAGTGATGAAAAAACAAAGAAATTAACCCAACCTAGACTATTGGCATAAAAACCAGAGCTCGATGAAAATACACTTCTAGAAATTGATGCTAAAGAGGAAAATAATGCATATTGAGTTGAACTAAATTTTAGATTACAAATGCTGCTAAGATAACCAACGAATACTGCATCGCCAATTCCTCCACAAAAATTTTCAACAAATACAATCAAATATAAATATGGAATATTTTTCCCATTAACCGCCATAAAAACAAAGGCTAGATTTGATAAAGCTTGAACAATAGTAGCAATCCAAAGCGACTTTAAAATACCAATTTTTTTAAAAATAATTCCACCGCAATAAACTCCAAATAGTGTAGCAAAGAGCCCAAAAGTTTTTAGAATAGTCGCTAGTTCCGTTTTAGAAAAACCTAATTCTAACAAAAATGGTAAAGTTAAATTTCCTGCAAATGAATCAGCTAATTTAAAAAAAATTATTAAACCTAAAATACCTAACCAATTTCGATTATCAGAAAAGCTTTTTAAAGGTCTAACAACGAATTTTAAGAACCAAATTTTAAAAAAATATTTGCGAGGATGCCATTTTTTTCTCGATTCCTCCGCAAAAATGGTGCTTATTATGCAAATCATCATCAATCCAGACATTAATAAATATACCAAAAACCATGGTAAAAAATCTGACATTGCCAATGCCAATGAACCAGACATTAACATGCCAATTCTATACCCATAAATATAATAAGCTGATGCGATAGCTTGTTCTGATTTTTCAATTAATTCTATTCGATATCCATCAATTACGATATCTTGAGTTGCAGAAATCGTTGCCACAAAAAAAGAAAACAAACATATTCCAAACAATGAAGAAAATTCTCCAGCAATTCCCAATAAAAAAATAAACAATACTAACAAAACTTGCATAGTCAAAATCCACGATCTTCGATTGCCAAGTTTTTTAGTCAAAAAAGGAATAGACAAAGAATCAACAACTGGAGCAACAAAAATTTTTAAAGAATATGGCAAACTGATCAAAGATAAAAAACCAATTATTTTTATATCGAAACCCTTGTCAACAAGCATTGCTTTTAATGTTGAAAGAATTAAAGTGATTGGGATTCCAGAACTTATTCCAAAAAGAAATATGGTGATAAAATTTTTTTTGTATTTTGAAGTCATTGAAATTAAAATTGTTATAAATTAAATATTTTGTTGTATAAATTATTTAAAAATACATTTTTATAATATACTTTTTTTTAAACAATGCAATTAATCAATTAATATGTTTGATCATAGCGATAATTCTAAAATTTATGGAACAACAATTTTATCGGTTCGCAAAAATAATCAGGTTGCCATTGCGGGCGACGGACAAGTTTCTTTGGGTTCAACGGTCTTAAAATCTAATGCAAAAAAGATTCGTAAATTAGGAGATGGCTCTATAATAGGTGGCTTTGCTGGAGCCACCGCAGATGCCTTTACTTTATTCGAAAGGCTTGAAAGCAAATTAGAGCAATATCCAAACCAACTTATGAGGGCTTGTGTTGAATTAGCAAAAGATTGGCGAACCGACAAATACTTGCGAAGACTTGAAGCAATGATGATTGTAATTGATAAAAAAAACTCCTTAGTTTTAACTGGAAATGGCGATGTTTTAGAGCCAGAAGACGGTATTATTGGGATAGGTTCGGGCGGAAATTTTGCCCTTTCAGCGGCAAGAGCCCTTATTGATTTTGACATTTCGGCAGAAGAAATCTGCAAAAGGTCAATGAAAATTGCTTCAAAATTATGTGTCTATACAAACGATAATATAATTATTGAAAAATTTGAAATTTAATTTTGCTTAAATGAAAATTCTAAAATTATTATCTTTTTTTATTTTTCTCGGCTCAATAAACTTAGCTAATGCTTCTGTAAATATTGAAATTAAAAATGATGAAATAGCTAAAACAAAAATTTTATTTGTTGGATTTGAATCAAATGATTTTGCAATCAATAACGAAGCTAAACAAATTTTTCAGAAAATAACTTACAATCTTAAAACCACAAATTTAGTTGAAGTATTTGCTTTGAATAAATTATCTTCAAATAATCAACAAAATATTGACACAAGTTTAATTCAAACTATCGATATTAATCAAATTCCTGATTTTGACAAATATAACAATACTAACATCGATGCCTTGATTATGGCACAATTCAGCCATGATCCAATTGGCAATCTTGAAATTAGAATAAGAATGTGGGATTTGTTAGATCGCAAACAAACTTTTGGCAAATATTACTCAACATCTCCAGATAATTACCACAGAACTGCTAACACTATTAGTGATGAAATTTACAAATCGATAACAGGTGAAAATACAGGTCATTTCAATTCACAAATTACTTATGTAACTGAAACTGGAAATTATCGCAACAGAATTAGAAAAATCTCTTTAATAGATTTTGACGGAGAAAATTTTCGTAATTTAACCGATGGAAGTGAAATGGTTCTCACTCCAATCTTTTCTAAAAAAAGAGATGAAATTTACTTTTTAAGATATTTTCAAGGGCGACCGCAAATTTTTAGTCTTAATACCAAAACTTTGAGAACCCAAAAAATTGGAGGCTTTAGAGGAACAACACTGGCTCCCGCAATACATCCAAAATATTCTGATAAAATATTGTTAACCGCAATTGAAAATGGCAATAGCGATATTCATGAACTAAACATTGGTCAAAACTTTGCAAAAAAATTAACCAAATCTTCTGCGATTGATACCACCGCATCTTATTCGCCAGATGGCAACTCGATTGTATTTATTTCTGATCGAGACGGTACTCAACAAATATACACCATGAATCTAGAAACATTATCTCAAACTAAAATAAGCAACGGCGAGGGATCGTACTCTAAACCAATGTGGTCACCAGATGGAAAATTAATCGCTTTTTCAAAACAAAAAGGCAACAACTTTTTTGTTGGCACAATGACTCCAAGTGGAAAAGGTGAAAAACTTCTTACTAGTGCATATTTAGTAGAAGGTGCAAAATGGTCGCCCAACGGTAGATATTTAATATATTCAAAAAAACGATCTCCCTATGGTATTCAATCAATTCCGAGGATCTTTACCATTGATATTATAACCGGATTTGAATATGAAATTCCAACTCCACGAGAACAAGGTGCGATTGACCCAGATTGGATTTAAATATGATTTATCTTTATTTTACTAAAAGATTTTTACTAATTTTTCCTACTCTGTTTATCATTTTATTGCTTAATTTTTTTATAATCCAATTATCACCTGGGGGGCCAATAGAAAAGTTTCTCTCCCAGATTAATCAACATAAAATCACGAACGAAACCACCGAAAATACCGTCAAAAATCTTGATGTAAAAAATTTATCAACAAATAATTTTGGATCAAAATATCAAGGTTCAATTGGGATTGATCCTGAGCTTATTAAACAATTAGAAAAAAATTATGGATTTGACAAACCAATTACCGAAAGATTTGTCAATATGCTAAAAAAATATATTGCTTTTGATTTTGGCGAAAGCTTCTATCAAGACAAAAAAATTATTGATCTAATAATTGAGAAATTGCCAGTTTCAATTTCACTAGGTTTGTGGACCATGATATTAATTTATGCGATATCAATTCCAATGGGTATTAAAAAGGCATTGACTAACGGCTCTCGTTTTGATATCACAACAAGCTCATTAATTGTTTTTCTTCATGCAATTCCAGCTTTCTTATTGGCAATTTTTTAATTATTTGGCTTTGCGGGGGTAACTTTTTAAATATCTTCCCCCTTCGGGGCTTAGTTTCCGAAAATTTTGCAGAATTAAATTGGTGGCAAAAAATCTTAGATTATTTTTGGCATTTATT
>Ga0214923_10009456_pt1 | contig 10151 bp, 6 predicted proteins | sample LL1510_MetaG_FD_177993 | JGI IMG/M metagenome (GOLD analysis project Ga0214923, IMG submission 177993) | Freshwater microbial communities from Lake Lanier, Atlanta, Georgia, United States - LL-1510 | ecosystem: Environmental > Aquatic > Freshwater > Lake | place: USA: Georgia | collected 2015-10-15
ATCTGTTAAGCCAAGCTAAATCGTTTACAATTGAGAGCTAATCAATTGTTCCCCGATAGCTCAGTCGGTAGAGCGCCGGACTGTTAATCCGTAGGTCCCTGGTTCGAGCCCAGGTCGGGGAGCCAAAGAAATCCGATAAAGAACAACAAGTTAAAGTCGGATTCTTGTAAATCTCGAGGAATTTACTTTTCCCTAATTAGCAAAGGTGTTCCCCTATCGGTTTTGACGTCGGGGAACGGGCAAAGATAAGTGCTTTCGAGCACCCGGAAAGCGCCAATTTGGTGAAGAGTTTGGGTACCCAACCGACCCAAGCGCTTTGATTGAGCCTTACCTAGCTTTGCCGAATTCTCCGAAAATTCTCACTTTTCGACCGTTTGTACGCAACGCACAATTACCGTTCATCGGCGCCACCCTTCACGTCTTTTACTCCCCTGCGGACCGCCTCAGTGCACTTCTCAAGCAACTTGCGCCGCTTGCTCTCCACCACACGCATCTTATAAAGCGGCGTTGGTATTGCTTTCGAAATGGGGTTGTGCGGAAAGCGGATCTCAGGTTATCGCTTCAAATATCTGAGGTTGAACCGGGTCTGACGATCTTTAGAAGTCTGATTTATTCTTCATTTTCGACCGCGTCGTTGTCTTGCTTGAAAGTCAAGGAATTGCTGTGGCATTTAGTCGAAAAGTTGTTGGTTCGAGTTGGTACATCCACGTCTCTCAAATCTCGGAGCTTCCTGAACAGTCCCAAACGTTGTTTGAGAGCGCCACGCGGTCCGCATTTGACTACGACTTAAGCGTTTACAACGTGTTGAAGTTTCACGAATCTAACCAGCGCCTGACATTTCTGTCCTATCCAGACTTTTTTGAAGAAGCCTTTCCTGTCCTAAATTCGTTTTTGCTCGTGGACATGAGTGCTCAGGCAGTTCGCTACCGTGACCTAAGAGACTCGCCGAATCCGCCGATCTTGCATCGAAAAGAACTTTTGCTAAACAGTAATCATCCAAAGGTAGAGGAATTCGCAGCCTTAACGTCATTAGCAGAGGAAATTGGTCTCTTTAAGGAACCAAGTCGAATTGGGCTGAAGCTAAGCTGGGATCGACTTGTGAATAGCTGCGGCTACTACGTGGTTGGTCATCGACTACTACCACTTGGGAATGACGAATCGACTTTCGCTGACGACACCGAACCCATCGCCACCGACACGATTTCTAGGCACAAGACCGCACTGGTTCGTTCCGTACTTTCTGCGCCGCTTCAAGCCCTTATTCGACTCGGCTTGCTCTCGTCGGACGCATCATTCTTCGACTATGGGTGTGGCCGCGGCTCAGACGTCCGGGAAGTGAGTCTTATTGGCAATTTGGCGTCCGGTTGGGATCCATACTTCGCACCTAACAACGAGCGCAAGCCTGCAACCGTAGTAAATCTGGGTTTTGTAATTAATGTCATTGAGGATCCAGTTGAGAGAGCGGAAGCCTTAGTTGGTGCCTATGCTCTCACCGAAGGCGTTCTCGCCGTATCCTGCATGCTGCATCCTGGCGCGGGGGTTCGCGGGACTGAATTCAAGGACGGCTATCGAACCGGGCGCAATACCTTCCAGAAATACTTTTCACAAAGCGAACTTGGCCGATACATAGAAGCCACAGTCGGGGAAACACCCCATCCAGTAGGACCGGGAATTTTCTTGGTGTTTAAAGATCATGAATTAGAACGTTCTTTCATGTACCGAGGGCGCCGGCAGCCGCTGATGTTGCAAAAAACTCGCATTCACAGAGAACCTAAAAGTTCTGTTCCAAAAGTAAAGCTATTACGACAAACCAACGCAGAAATACGTCAGAGCCGATATGACTCTATACGGGATTTGCTAGATCCGATCGCTGCACTAATCATAGCGCTCGGCCGTATCCCCGCCCCCTCCGAGGTTCCTAATTTGCCTGAGCTTCTAGCTGAGTTTCATACGCTTAAGCGGGGCATTCAATTCATTTGGTCAGTCAGAGCTGACATCCATAATGAAGTCAAGCGAACAGCCGATACCGTGAAAGATAGTCTTTTGGTTATGTCGGTGAAATCAATAGTTGTCGGGCTTAAGAGAAAGGCAGAGACCAATCCTAAGATTGCACTCGATGTGAAAACCTTCTTTGGCTCCAGTCAAAACCTAACGAGGCAGGCGGAGCAATTGCTAGCTCAGATAAGTGACCCAGGATCTGTTTATGACGCTTGCGCAAGAGCAGCTGAGAAAGGGTTAGGCTACTTAGACGAGGAAGACCAATACGCAGTCTCCACAGATCTGCTCAATCATTTGCCGGCCCTAATAAGAGCTTACCTTCTATGCGGGTCACTCATTGTCGGTGAGCCAGAGCTTTTCGATGTCGTCAAGGTCCACGTTCGGACTGGCAAGTTAAGCCTGATGACTTACGACGACTTTCATGGCAGCGCAGTGCCGCGGCTTCAGCTGCGAGTCAAAATAAATCTGAAATCACAATCGGCTGATTATTTCTATTACGGTGAAAAATATACGCCACCCCCCCTATTCTGGAAGTCCCGTTTGATTGGGGAAGGCAGCAATAATTACGAAGCCCAAATGGCCGTTGAGAACCAGCTTGAATCTATGAAATTGCTGCCTGAAGTTGGCGCAGGACTGTCTGCAGAAGACTTTGACTTTGCCCTAGCCAGGGAGCGTTATGAATTTAAAGGACTAAATTTGATTCGTTCATCTCGAATCGCATCTCTTGATGATCCATGCGGTCGATACCTCACATTCAGAGAACTAATCGAATGCGGTGAGACTTGGGAGCGCCTTCAGCCGGATAACAGGCCGCTGCAACCGGCCACTTACAATGCTCTTGCCGATCTCTGCTTAGCGGTTCTTGACCCTACTATCGAATACTTTGGGATGTGCAGGCTCACCTACGGATTCGCATCACAAAAACTCACTAAACACATCAAATCGAGAATAGCGCCCAGATTGGATCAACATGCATCCTGCGAACTCAACTCAAAGGGAGCCCCAGTCTGCGATCGCTTAGGTGCTGCAGTGGATTTCATTGTTGACGACGAGAATATGTTTGAAGTTGCCAACTGGATCATTGACAACTTGCCCTTTGATCGCATCTACGCTTACGGTCCCGACAGGCCCATACATATCAGTCACTCGAAGACACCGGAGAATGCAATTTACCTGATGCAACTTAGCCCAATAGGTCGGGTTGTACCCAAGAAGGTTCGGCACTTTCCCCGATGATGAACGGCTTGTTATGGGTGAAAGCGTGACAGGTGAGTCCTTCAAGTACCCGACTCGGACCTCGGTTTGATTGTCAACGTGTTTGTACGTTACATGGTGAACTTTCACAGTTGACATGTTTTTGTTTGCAACTTATGATACAAACAACTTCGCTTACGACGAGAAAAAATGTCCGGTTACTACTATACCTTTGCATCAATACGAGGCATTCAAGCTGGACGTGAGTACTACGTTGCGATGTGCCCACTTAAACTGATTCCGAAAATTTTTTTGTTTGACGACGAAGAACTTTCACCCGAGCTAAGGGCACAACGAACGTTGAATGCCAAGAGGATTCCAATTATTTCGAGATACATAACCCAGAACCGCCATGATTATGTTTTCTCAGCGATCACGGCATCAATAAGCGGAAACGTCGTTTTTGATCCGATCAATGGAGACAATCCAAATAATGAATTGGGCAACCTTCGCGTCGATATGAACGCCCAATTTCTGATTAATGATGGACAGCATCGAAGAGCCGCAATAGAGCAAGCTATCCGAGAGGATCCAACACTCGGGGAAGAAACGATCGCTGTTGTGTTCTATAGAGACGAAGGATTAGCGAAAAGCCAGCAAATGTTCGCTGATCTCAATCAACACGCAATTCGACCGGCTAGAACGCTCGGACTCCTCTACGACCATCGGGATGATGGTTCGAGAATTGCGAAAATGGTTGCTTTGAAGTGCAACGCGTTTAAAGGGCTGGTCGAATTAGAAAGACGATCGCTTGCCGAACGCTCTAGAAAGTTGTTCACCCTGAGCTCACTTCACTCAGGTACAGAAGAGTTACTGGCCAGCCGAGAGTTCAAGTCCGTGGACCAAGCTGTTGAATTTTGTGTCGCATTTTGGGACGCCGTAGCAGCTGAAATCCCAGAGTGGGAGGCCGTGAAACGGGCAAAACAAGGCCTCACCGCGGGAGAGGTAAGAAGAGAATTTGTACACACTCATGGCGTGATGATGCAAGCCTTCGGAAGGGTCGGATCAGCCATTCCAAACATTTCGACCTCAGCACCAAATTTTAGCGTGCTCAGAGGGCTGAGCACGATCAATTGGGAACGCTCTAATCATGAATGGGAGGGGCGGGTTATGCTCGGCGGACGGATTTCAAAGGCATCCGGCAGTGTTGCGCTTGCCTCTGCCTACATTAAAGATCGCCTCGGTATAGCCTTAACGCCAGAGGAGACGAAGATGGAACTCGCGTTGCGCGGAAAGAATAGGCTATGAGCGTCGACAACGAACTAAGCGCAATTGATATCGCGATAGAAAACATTACGTGGCTCTATGCAGAAGACGATTTGCCATGGGTTATCGGCTATAGCGGTGGAAAGGACTCCACCGCCGTTCTTCAACTCGTCTGGACTGCTGTAGCAAACATTCCTCAATCAAACCGTACCAAACGGATCTACGTAATCTCTACGGACACGCTTGTTGAAAATCCTATCGTAGCAGCATGGGTAGTTGACTCGCTTAGCAAGATAAACAAAGTTGCTGAGGATCTTAAACTTGGAATCACGGCACATAGATTGACGCCAAAGGTAGAGGATCGTTTTTGGGTAAATTTGATAGGCAAAGGGTATCCCGCACCACGCCCTAAGTTTCGGTGGTGTACAAGCCGCCTAAAAATAAGCGCATCAACAGATTTTTTGCGAAACGTAGTATCAACTCAAGGTGAAGCCATTCTCTTTCTCGGCACACGGTCATCTGAAAGCCAAGCGAGAAAAAAAGTAATGGCTCGCCATTTAGGTAGCACGCGTTCGATGCTCAGCAAGAATTCAGACCCTCGATTAGATAGGGTATGGGTCTTTCCTCCAATCGCGGATTGGTCAAATGATGATGTATGGGAATACCTTGTGACAACCAATAACCCTTGGGGACATAGTAACCAGGCATTGTTCGAACTTTACAAAGGCGCAACACCGGACGCCGAATGCCCGTTGGTAGTAGACACAAACACGCCTAGCTGCGGTGACAGTCGATTTGGTTGCTACGTTTGCACAATGGTAGACAAAGATAAATCCTTATCTGCGATGATTAAAAACGATGAGGATAAAAAGTGGATGCTACCCCTGTCACGATTTAGGGATGAGAAGCTCCCAACCACAAACGATGCAGAGCTACGAGATTTTCGCCGGATGCACCGAGGTATCGACAAAATGGTTCGGGCTGGAGAGATCTCACTTATCCCTGGACCTTATAAACAATCCTACCGAGAACAATTACTCAAGGACCTCCTACAAGCACAAACTGAAATTAAAAGTAGCGCAACAGAACTATTGAAAAATTTCGATCTGATAACGATAGAAGAATTGCGTGAGATTAGAAGAATCTGGGTCGAAGAGAAGTATGAGATTGAGGATAGTCTTCCTCACATCTACGAGAAGGTCACTGGCAACCCGTATCCTGACAACAATCGATTAACCAATGTTCCCTTTTCAAGACCAGACCTTCAGCTACTGAAGGAAATTTGCGCGTCTCCAGATGACCCTGAGCACATGCAATATCAAATGCTCAGAGAAATGCTATCAATAGAACAGAATTACCAAAATGCATCCAGACGTGTTGGGATCTATGAGCAAATGCTTCGGTGCGCTAAACAACATGCCATTAAGACTCGCAAAGAGGCGCTCGAATGGAAGTCACTCACACTAACTGAAGAAGAACACAAGATAGTCAACGAGACCTCAAAAGACACAATTAATCAAATGAGTCTGGCAGGAATTCCAGAGTATGATTTGACACAACCTGGGGTTGCGCCGTGATCTTAGAACGACTAGAACTTCACAACTTTGGCGTATATGCTGGGAAACAGTGTTTAAACTTAGCCCCGAAGCCTAACAGACCACTCATACTTATAGGAGCTTTAAACGGCTCTGGCAAAACGACATTACTCGAAGCTGTACAACTTGCATTGTATGGTCGACGCGCAAAGTTTATAGAATATCAAAGGATTAGTTATCATAAATATCTAGAACAATCGATTACACGAGCGAAGGGTATAGATTCTGCTTCCGTAACAGTTGTCTTTTCGGTTGACGGATCGAAAAACAACTATTCGGTTACAAGAACATGGTCCTTACGAGATCAACAGACAAGCGAATCGCTGCAAGTATCGATCGGGCAGCATTTCAACCAGGAACTCAGCGACAGATGGGCAGAGTTTGTTGATCAATTCTTGCCAAACGCTCTATCAGATTTGTTTTTTTTCGATGGTGAAAAAGTCGAAGCACTTGCGGAGCCGAAAAGATGCAGTGAAATTATTGAAGCTGGTTTGGATGGCCTTCTCGGGCTTAATTTAGTTGCGAACCTTCGAAAAAGCCTTGGAATATTAAGAAAAAGACAATATCAAGAACGATTGACTGGCGACTCCCTGAAGGCTTTCGAAACCTTAAGTTTAGAACTCAAAAACAAAGATGTAGAAATCGAAGCATTAATTCAGAATCTTCAGAACCTCCAAGACGGTTTGATGCTAAACAAAGATAAATTAACTAACATACGCGATGAATACAGGAGACAAGGCGGAGAGCTTTTTGACATTCGTGAGAATTTGCAAATAAAAAGAGAGAAAATAAAAGCAGAGCTCCTTGTTGTAAATCAAGAGCTAATGCGGCTAGCCGAATCTGAACTACCGCTTGCCCAGTTGCTTAGCCATCTCGATCACCTAAAAGTGCATCAACTTCTGAGTATTGGCGAAACTGAGTTCCAGGCTATAAATAATGCAGTACGTCACTTTACCCAAATACTCAATGAAGAAGTACAAAAAAAGCAAATAGTTCACTACTCGCTTATAAGGGAGTTTCAAAAAATTTGTGTATCAGTACAAGAACACTACATTAACTCCCTAAACGTTTCTCCTTTCCCATCGCGTACTGACGAAATTGCATCGCTCTCAGAAAAACTAAGAGGACTGAAGGCACAAGCAAATCTAGTGCTAGCCCGGTATGAGCTGAAAAAGGGAGAGCTTGACGAAGCTGATCGCTTGCTTGCAGCGGTACCATCAGAAGATAAGCTTAGCGAACTTCAAACGCACCTCGTAAGACTAGAATCCTCCCAGATTGAATTAGAAAAACTAGCTTGTGATCAGACTGAAAAACTCTCAATTCTGCGACGCGGACGTGAACAAATCGAACGGCGCATTGATGAGGTCGAACAGCTTGCGAAAGAAGAGATTGCTGAAGCAAAAATGATAGAAAAGATCGACTCTATCGTCACAAGCGGAGGAATCAGTCTTGAGAGATTTTCCGATGCCGTACGTACCAGTCAAGTCAAAAATCTTGAGGATTTAGTGTTAGATGGATTTCGACGTTTGCTTCGGAAACACAGATTTATTGAGAGGGTTGACATCGACGAGAAGACATTCCAAGTCACTATCTACACGGAAAAAAGTGTGGCAATGCCTGCGCAAAAACTTTCGGCCGGGGAGCGCCAGTTGCTTGCGGTCGCAGTATTATGGGCACTTGCGAGGCTTAGCGGAAGAGAACTACCCACCGTAATTGATACGCCACTTGGTAGACTTGACAGCATTCACCGGAGTCGGTTTGTGGAGCAATACTTTCCGTACGCAGCTCGACAGGTGGTTTTATTATCCACAGACGAAGAAATTGTTGGAGAACACTATGAGGCACTTAAGCCATTTATCTCTCATGAGTACACGCTAGAATTCAACGAAGAGTTACGCTCGACAACTATCAACGCTGGGTATTTTTCGAATATCAAGGCAGCAGCATGATTGAAACAGTTCGCCTATCAGAAAAGGCTAGAAATCAGCTTCTCACGCTTAAACGACATACAGGAATCGAGAACTGGAACACTCTGTGTCGTTGGGCGTTTATTGAGTCTCTAAAGGATCAAAAGGAACCGCCAAATGAACAAATTCCCGCAGACAGTTCGGTAGAAATGACATGGAGAACATTTACCGGAGGAAATGAATCAATATATCTGACTCTTGTGTTGGAACGAGCCCTCAAGGCTGGAATAGAACTTGAACCGGTTTCGGTAAATAATTATTTTCGTCTCCACCTACACCGGGGAATCTCGTTGATAAATTCATCAACGCAACAAATGACCTTAGCGAAAATAGTAAACCGTGCAACTTGAGAAACGCATAGGTGAACTAGGCTCTCATGACTGAAATTCCGCGAACCTCGTGCGGCTCATCAGCGGGAGAACCAGATCTACTCAAATCGCGCGCAACATAGGATAACCCTGCCACAACCGCCTGAAAGGCATTAAGACGTTTAACTAGGGAATTAGCTGGGAGTACGGAAGTGAGACTCTCTCTAACCAAAGGCGAGAGAGATAGTCCACCGGTGAAGTATGCCCAAACAGGTCTGTCGGTAATCCCGCCCTGCACAAGACATTCTTTAACAAGTCCTTTCAACTTACCAAGCTCTGACTCCCAGGATGACTTAAGGGAAGCCTGAGTAACTCTAAGCTCAAATCCTTCTTCAAAGTATGCAAGGTTTAAATCATAATGAAGGTTTCTTATCTCTGAATCACTTAGTTTAACCTTCGCTTCTTCGGATGAAAGAAGTATCCTGTGCTGCAGTTGATCTCGGTACGTTTGAAGTAGCCTCCCGATAGGGATAGGATCGATGCACTTCTTTTGTAACTCCGCAATTTGATCGCCTGCATTACGAAAGTTATTCTGGGCTATGATATCTCTAGTACTTAAAGCCCAATTAATAAGCTGGGATGGGGTAGTCATTCCCCCCTTTAGTAGCGCTTCCTTCCCAATGCTTGGACCAATTTCCTGAAAAGCGAACGCTTGATCTAAATCATTGCCACCAACTCTTCTGCCCTTAACAGACAACACCTCAACACTATTTCGATCATTTCCTAACGCATTAAGAGCGGCAATGTCCGAAGTGCCTCCGCCAATATCGATTACAACAGCGGTGGCACCAGATCTATACCAATCACCAGGTGAAACTAATGCTGCTGCTAGAGGCTCGAAGACGAATCTCACCTCAGTGAACCCTGCGAGGCGCGCAGCTTCAGTCATGATATTCAGTGCACGACGATTTCCGACCTCATCGTTGGCTCCGAGGTACTCAACAGGACGACCAAGCACCACCCCGCTAAATTGGGTGCCCCGCAACGCCTCTGCACGCTCTTTTAGTGTGCGGAGAATAAAGCCGATAATCTTTACAAAGGCAAATTGGTATTCTCGAGCAAGCGTCGATGCTAAGAAGGCTTTAGGAGAACGCAAAAAGAATCCGCTCAACGGATCAGTAACGTAAGCATCAATAGCTTTATGTCCCAACAGGACCTGAAAATCACCACTGTCTATCGCGTTAAAAAAATAGAATTCACGAAGCTCAGCAGAACGACGCTCAAGTTCTTCTCGTGACAAGAGAATCTCAACTTGTCTGAGTATCTCCGTATCGGTGCGTTCACTGATAATCTCTGACGACAACCGTGCTCGCTCTTTGGGAAGATCGAACTCCTCAAAGTCACGGACCCTGCGATCGAGATCTTCTAAATCCCTAGCGTAGGTCTGCATCGCATTATTGAAAGCCTTCCGGCCAGAGGCGAGGAAGTCAACTGGCCTTGGCTTCCTTACCTTAGGTTTATTAGCTCTGGCGAACTCAGCGAGGCGAAGCTCGACCTCATCTAGCTGATTCCTTTTTCTAGCCTCCTCTCGCTGCTTCTCATGATAAAACCTTGCTTTAATTTTCTCTCTTGTGATCGGGACAGCGGACGACTCCTTCATTTGAATAAAAGCTGACGAAGGAAAGATCGGACTTCCATTCTCAAAAGTAATAGGGATAAACTGCCTATCATCTGTAAGAATGGCAGCTATACTATTTGTAGTGCCAAAGTCTACAGCCAGATAATCCATAAGCTCTTAGTCAAAAAACGTTATGGGCTCTTCC
>Ga0214923_10009457_pt1 | contig 10150 bp, 11 predicted proteins | sample LL1510_MetaG_FD_177993 | JGI IMG/M metagenome (GOLD analysis project Ga0214923, IMG submission 177993) | Freshwater microbial communities from Lake Lanier, Atlanta, Georgia, United States - LL-1510 | ecosystem: Environmental > Aquatic > Freshwater > Lake | place: USA: Georgia | collected...
ACATGATCAGGAAGCACGGTAGGGCCAACACGTTGGCTGCTTCGTTCGACGACAGGATTCTCGAGGTCGGTACCGGGATCACGATCCCACCTCCTACCCGTCGGTTCGCATATAGGGTGACCGTCGACTGACCCGTATCATCAGGTACGGGTCGACCAACCCAAGTGGTCTACTTCTACCACCGGTCATCAGGTTCTGGATTGTCGTCAGCGGGTTCGGTTCGAGATTCGGTGTCGACAGTACGTGTAGGACGATGTGGACTAGGACGAGTTGGAGTAGGACGAGTTCGATGTCGAGGTCGTGTAGGTCGTCGTGTTCGTGTTCGTGGAGTTCGTGTTCGTGGAGTTCGTGTTCGTCGTAGTGGTGGTGGTGATGGTCTTATCGGTCACCCTTCGGGTTCCCGAACTCGATTCCCTTGTTCATCCCTACCAGGTTGTTCCTTCACCCTAGTCCCGAGGGGGAGTGAAGGCGGAATGGGGTCGAGGTCGAGACCGAAAGGGGATCATCCCATCTACGATTCCCCATCGGGGGAGGTAGACCGACGATCGAGCACCATGCCTGACGTGAAGTCGGGTTTAGGTGGTCCCTTACCACGGTTCCAGTTCTGTCACCTACCCGAGGTAGGAAGTCGGTCGGTGGAGTTCCTTGCCACCCAGGTTTCCCCGGTCCCGACGCCACTCCCAGGAAACATCCGCACACCATCCTGGGACGGTGATTGGGCAGAACCTCGGGGGACCCAGGACACACCGACCAGAACCCGAGGGATCGGGACGGAGGACCGACGTGGGGGTTATACCCGATGGGGATCGACGTGTCGACCCTCCTACGGGTGGGATCAGGCCATCTCGATCGCTGCTTCGACGTCGTCGGGATCGACGGTGTGTCCCGCGAACCGAAGCTGACGGACGAGGTCGGCCACCTGGTTGGGTCCGACGCGGGCCTCGACGAACCCGGAGTAGGTTCCAGAACCCGACGTGTAGACCATCAGGCGGATGGTCCTGGGATCGGGGTAGGAGACGTGGAACTCGTCGGGGGAGAGGACGGACGCCCGACGGACGGCGTACCCGAGGGGTGCCATGTGCTCCCGCTCGCGGAGTTCGCGGACGAAGTCGGGAGGGTCGTTCTGGATGGACCTGATCGCGATCTCCTTGGCACGGGTGATCGCCTTCCCGATGAACGAACCCGTGATGCCCAGTTCCCGACCCAGCTGGGTGTAGTTCTTGTCCGGGTCGTTCAGCCAGGCCTTCACGACGGAGAGGTCGGAGTCCCGCAGTTCACGGGTCCACAGGTCCACCAGCCACCGCCGGGCCTTGTCGGCATGGGGTCCCTGCAGGAACTCGACGAACGCGACGTCGGCGGCGTCAGCCGAGTACGACGTCTCACTCGGATACTGGTCGATGCGTCCGTCGTCGGACTCGATGCCCTCCTGGACCCCGGGTCCGGTCCGTGCCCGTTCGCGGGTCATCCCCCGGATCTCGTTCAGGGCGCGCTGCTTGATGTGCTTGAGGACGTAGCCCAGGGCAACATGGAACCCGTCGTCACGGCCATCACGGCCGATCTGTTCGGACAGCTGACGGCCCACGGAGTAGAGTTCGCCGCCCGGTTGGTTCGGCAGCGTGTCGCCAGAGATCACCCGCTGGATGAGGTCCTCGGCGGCATCGTACATGTTCGACCGACCGAGGGTCGCGTTCGCGGCCCTGACGAACGTCCGGTACATGCCGGAGTCGCGCGGGGTGGCCCACCGTCCACCCGCCCCCGTTCCCGCCAGGGCGGACTGCAGGCCATTCTGCTTCCGTGTCCACGTGTGCGGGGGGACGCCGGCCACGCCCTCGAGGATGGCGGTACGGACGAACCGGTCGAACCACACGTCGGCGATGGCTGCGGCGATTCGGACGGTGACGTCGGCGGAGATGCGGTGCAGGGGCATGAGATCGGACACTCCCGACGCCCGCCGAGAATAGTTCCAGGAACGTTGGCAACGGATCGCGGATTGTGGCATAGTATGTGCGACCGCCACCTGTACCCTCCGGGGTTCCCGCGCGGTCCAACACGATCCCCCCTGACGCAGCGACGGTGCCCCCGTCGCGAAGGACACCACCGATGCACACCGAGCCCCGCGCGGGTACGCGCGCCGCCGTCCTCCATGCCCTGGCGACGGCCACCCGCTACCGCGCCGGAACGACCGTCCCGACCGACACCGTCACCCGCCGCGCGGTGGACCTGACGACGACCCCCACGGGCATCCCCGACCTCGACGGACTGGTCCGGGACGTCACCGCGGACGTCGTCCGGTCGACGGTCGTGGACCTGGCCCTGGGGGGCCTGGTCGGCCTGTGCGACCTCCTGAACGGAGGTGCGACCCTGACGGAAGCCGGGGTCGGCGAAGCCCTCGCGGTCCGCGCCGCGTTCGAGTCCCGCAACCTGACGGTCGAGTGGCTCGACCAGTTCCTGACCAGCGACCGGTACGACCAACTGGTGCGCCACGTCGCGTACAAGGCGAAGCACTCCCGCGACGACGGCGAGGTCCGGGAGTTCGTCCACGAGTACATCGCCCGCATCGGTGCCCGGGACGGTCTGCGCGACCGCCTCATCGCGGGCGACGACCCGTCGCCCGGATCCATCCGGGCCTGGGTCTGGAAGCAGACCCTGTCCACGTTCCGGGACGAGGGGGTCGACGCGCAGACCCGCACGGTGAAGGGAGCCCGGACGGACCGCGACCTGAAGGGCGACACCCCCCGCGACGCGTTCGCAGTGTCGGGCGACGGTCCGACGACGGTCGTGTACCAGGACACCGATGACGACGCGCCGGCGGCCACGCCCCTGGTCGACGTCGTCGACGCGACCCCGTCGTTCGAGGACATCCTCCTCCACCGCGAGGCGATGGAACAGGGGATGGCCCGCCTCGAGGACGCCGTCCGGTGCTCCAAGCCCGCCGCCGCCGACCGGTACGCCCGCGTCCTCGGCCACCTCGCCCGTGGACTGACCCCCGCCGAGGTGGCCGCCGAGGAGGGGGTGTCCCACGCCCGAGCCGCCACGCTGATCGCCGAGGTCCGGGCGGCGGGTCGCCATCGGGCGAAGATCGACCGGGTCCGCGTCGCCGTCATCCGGTACGTGGACGCCGAACCCATGTCCACCGTGTCCGACCTCGTGTCCGATTTGGACGTGGACGCCTCGTACGTCCGCGATGCCGTGTCGGAACTGCTGGCCGACGGGTTCCTGAACTTCGGTCGGAACGGGTCGCTGGCGGTCACGGGCCTCGGTTCGTCGACGTTGTGAGGTCCGACCCGTGCGGGTTCGGTGTAACCCTACCGAAGGAGGACACATGACCCCCGATCCGTACATCCTCGGCCTCGCAGTCTCGAGCACCCCGTGCTTCGGGTACCACGAGCGCGGGAACCCGACGTGCGGCGACTGCCCCGTCGCCGCAAAGTGCTTGGAGTCCCGAGCGATGCGGGCGGTGACCGTCGCCCTCCAACTGGAGAAGACGGCCCGTGCGGCGGCCCGGGCGGCGAAGGCGGCCGCCCGCACTGAACGGGTGTCCCCGGTCCCGGCCCCGGTCCCGACCCCAACGGGCGGGGAGTCGATCGACGACATCCTCAACGACATCGCCCGGGCACCGGTCAGGGCCCCCGCGTCGAACGGAATCGACGACCTGACCTCCCTGTTCGGGGACCTCCTGACCCCCGAACCCGTCCCGGCCCCGGCACCGGCCCCCCCGCCGCCGGCCCCCCCGCCCGGCGACCGGGTGACCCCGATGAAGGCGGTCATCGACTCCGTGTGCTTCGTGTGCGGGGGTCGCATCCCCGCCTGGTCCTCGGCGGAGTTCATCCCCGGCAGGGGCCTCCGCCACCCGGCGTGCCCGTAGGACGCCCCACGGCGCGTCCGGCGCCGTGGGTAGGGGTAGGAACACCCCCCGCGCCATCGGACGCGCCCACGACCCAACCAGGGGCCGGGAATGGCCCCGTACGGGAGACACCATGATCCGAGAGTCCAACGCCAACGGTCGCCGACGGTTCACCGCGACGGCCTCGGACATCGCGACCGCGTCCGAGTGGGCGCGGGCGGTGTGCCACATCGCATACGGGCCCGTCGAGGGCGAACGGCGGTTCCGGGCCATCCCGGCCGAGCGCATCCTGTCCCTGTGGGCGTACCGCGCCTTGGTCGAGGCGTGAGCTAGACCTGGCCGATCTCACGGAGAAGTTCCCGGACCTGGGCGATGCCGTCGCGGATGGAATCCTCCGCGACGGCCCGGGTGTCGTCGCCCATGTCCGGGTCACCGGCCACCGAACGTCGGACGTTCGATAGGTCGTTCAATAGGGTCCGGGCAATCTCCGCCGCATCCTTCAGGTTCGCGTCCAGGTCCGTATCGGTCTCTGACGAGACGGCGTTCGATAGGGCGCGGACCAGACCCCGGACGTGGACTACCGGTCCGTCGTCGATGCCGGCCAGACCCGAGAGGGTGTCCTCCAGGTCGGACGCCGACCGTTCCAGGTCCGGGACCTCGGCGAGACGGTCCTCCAGTCCCCCGTAGGACGCCGTCAGCCACCCGCGTACGGTCGTCGGGGGTGTGGACGCCAGCCGGGGCGGTGCCGCCTCGGGCGGGACGTCGGCGACCGGGGCGTCCGGGTAGCACGACAGGATCATCCCCGAGTAGGCGCACCGACCCTTCGAGGCGTGCGTCTTCAGGAACGAGGTGATCCGCTCGTGCTCATCGCCACGCCGGCCGTGCAGTTCGGCCGCGATGCGACCCGCCGCCAGCCGCACGTCGGCGCACGCCTGCACGCCGATCTGTGCGGTCTTGGCCTTGTGTCCGTACATGCCCATCTCGGCGGCGGCCGCGACCCGGGGCATGGTCTCCCGCAGGGCGGCGAGCAGGACCTTGGCCGACCGACTGCCCTCGCGCTTCGAGTGGACCTTCAGGAAGTCCACCACCCCGGCGTCGCGCTTCAGGGCGGCACGGGCGATCTTCGTCGCCTCGCGGGCGAGTCGCCGGCCCGCCGCCGACGCGGTCCGCTCGACGGACACGGGGAACCCGTACAGGCCCTTGGCCGCGGCGACGCGGGCCCGGGTGGCGTCCGCCTCCGACATCGCGGTCGTCAGGGTCGGGGTCGCGGTCAGTACCCCCTTGATCCGCAGGGTGGCGGTCTGGACATCCCCGGTCGACGACGTGACCTCGTACCTGGCCGTGCCCGAGACCCGGATGTACCGACCGGCGGCGTACTTCGCCTCCACGTCGTCCAGGGTCAGCGCGGTGACGGCCGCGTAGTCGGCGTCGGTCGATACGGCCGCCCACCCGGTCGGGACGACGCGGACGGTCCCGGCCACGGGGACCGGGAGTCCGGCGACCGCCACGTTCCCCACCCGGATGGGTCCGGCCGTCCCGTCGTCCAGGTTGACGTCGGCGGGCAGGTCGTACGCGACCGGCTTCACCCCGGCCCCCGGTCGGGGGAACGACAGGGTGGCGGCGGTCCGCTCCCGGACGGGCGGACGCCACCGCTCGGGGTCGATCCCCTGGGCGACGAGGGCCGCCCGGACCTCGTCCCACGCCTTCGGGTCGGTGTCGTCCGACCAGTACGCCCGGATGAGGTCGTTCAGGGCCGGGTCCATCGCCGTCCACGGGTTCACCGCCGACGCGGTCAGGCGGACGCGTCGGTCGGTCAGGCGCTGTCGGGTCATAGGACGTCCCCCCACGCGGCGGTCAGGGCCTCGGCGTCCCGGTCCTCCCACCGCTTCTTGTGCTTCGGCTTCCGGGACCGGCCCCGTTCCACGTCGTCCTCGCGGTTCTGGTGCTTCCCGGCACCGGCCGACCCGCGCTCGATCATCTGCCGGACGATCGGGTTCCGGCGGGCGGGGGCGTCCCCGCTCACGGTGTCCTTGTCCTTCTTCGGCTGGACCGGGGTCGGCTTCTTGGCCATGAGGTCGACGGACGCCGTGCGGAAGTGGTTGGCCTCGTCCCGCATCCGGGACCGGTACAGCATGTTCCGCAGGCGCTTCAGCTGGTCCTCGGTCGGCTTGCCGCCGGCCTCGTACACGGCCCGGACCTCGTCGGCCGACTCCTTCGCCGCCGCGTCGCCCCGGGCGACCAGCGCGTCGAGGATGGCGAACTTCTCGGCGAGGGCGGAGTCGACGACCGTCTTGACCACCGAGACCGACGGGGCCTTCTCGCCCGGGGGGGCCTCGTATGGCTTCCAGTTCCTGGCCAGTGGCTCGTACCGCTGGATGTCCGGGGGTACGTTCTTCCGGAACGCGTCGATCCACGCCATGACATCGGCGGAGACCCTCAGCCCCTCCATGGAGACCTCCGGGGATGTGGCGGTCGGGGCTGCCACCTCCCAGTCGTCACCCCAGCCCGTCGTGTACCGGCGGATGAAGTCCTGAATGATGTTCCGGGCTTCCTCCGACATGTTCCCGAGCTTGCCGGCAAGGCTGTCCGGCGTGGGCCTGCCCTTCGGCTTGTGGGCGAGGACCTTGGTGACCCAGGCCAGTACCTCGGGGTTGTCCTGTGTGGTGGCCCAGCCCCGGAGCGCGAACCAGTAGAAGTAGCTCTCGTACATCCAGAGCCTGTTGGTACGGAGCCGTGTGGCGAGTTCCTTCATCCTCCGCTGTTCGTCCCGGCGCTCCGCGCGGGCCGGGTTGTCCTCATCCCTCAGCTCGAAGCGCATTTCCCGGCGCTTGAACCTCTCCTTCTCCCAGTTCCGGTAGGCGGACTGCCGGTTCATCGAGGCCATCACCTGGCGGCCGTCGGGGGTGACCTCGCGTTCGACCGCCATCGCCGGCCTCCGGACCAAGTATTGGGGCCACTTCTCGTACCACTTCTTGTAGAAGTCGTCCTTCGTCACGACCCGGATGGTCTGCTCGGGGTCGGGGATGTTCGGGTCGGCGACGTGGACCATGTACCCGTGCGTCTCGTCCGGGACGACGTCGACGACGACCGACGCGTGCGACCACTCCCGGCCCTCCGGGTTCCACGCGATCATCACGGGCACGCCACGGTCCGTCCACGCCTTGACCTGCGACAGGGTCGCCGGGACGGTCAGCGTGGCCCGCATCCCGTAGTGCTGGGCGCACGCGAGGGCCTGCTCCCAGGCGGCCCCACGCATGGGCCGTGCCCCCATCACCTCGTTGACGGTGTCCTCGTCGGCGTCGAGTCCGTTCGCCGTCAGACACATCGCCATCGAACAGGCCATGCAGCTGTACTGGGTCCGCTGGCGGCGGGGGCGGACCTCGGCCCGGGCGGTCTTCGGTGCGGTCATCGGCGGCACACTCCGCCCCGCCGCGACATATGAACGGATCACCGACCGATCACGCCTCGGCGGGGACGGTCCGTAAGGGGCTCGTCCCGTCGGTGTGGGCCGCGGCGGCCCTGACCGTGTCGTTCACCCCGTCCCAGTACCCCGCCCGGTACCCGTCGGCGTACGCCCGACCCGTGCCGGGGGTCCGGGCCTCCGCCGACCGGGCACCCTCGACGACCCGGGCGATGCGGGTCGACCACGCGGCCCCGATGGCGTCCAGCAGTTCGCGCATCCTCGACATGGTGTGCCTCCCGTACACAGCCACTACCCCCCGCCGGGGCCGGACGCACCCACCACGTCCCGCACGGCCCCCACCACCGCACCCGGGGCGGCGGTGCCGGCCACCTCGGTCAGGATCTGCATCACGTGGGCCGCCACGGTCGAGGTCTCCCGCACGTCCCCGGTCCGCAGGAGGGTCGCCCGTGCCGGGTCCGACGCCGCGATCAGTCCGACCAGTAGGTACGACTGCCGGCGGACGGCCTCCCCCATCAGGGCCGCCGCGACCACGTCCTGTCCGCCGAACCGCATGGAGGCCAGTGCGTCCACGTCCGCGTCCGTCATCGGCACGTGCGTCGCGCCCATGGTCCCGTCCCCGTTGATCCGGATGTCGACACGGATGGACACCACGCTCACGGCCGGAACCCCCTGGCGAACGCCGCCTCGATCTCGGACCACGCCCGGTCCGCCGTCCCGAACGTCTCCCAGTCCAGGGTAACCACCCGCACCCCGGCGGGCGGGCGCGAGAAGAACGCCTCGTACCCGGAGCACACGGCGTCCAGGTAGTCCCGGCGCATCATCGCCTCCTCCGGACGGGCGCGGGACGACACCCGGTCCCACATCGCGTCGGTCGACGCGCGCAGGTACACCACCACGTCCGGCAGGACCCCGGGGGACGACGACACGGACCGGAACACCGCGTCGTACGTGTCGAACTCCCGGGGCTCCATCAGGCCCAGGTCGCGCGCCGTGCAGGCGAACAGCCGGTCCCCCCACGCCGACCGGTCCAGGAACTCGATCGCGTACCTGCGGTGCGCGACGGCGGCGATGGCGTTCGCTCGACGGAGCAGGATGTCCACCTGCATCGCCAACGCCCACCGGTTCGGGTCGGCGTAGTAGTCGGCCAGGTACGGGTTGTCCGTCACCGGCTCCTCGACCCACGATGTGTCCGGCACGTGTGCGGCCAACGCCCGACACAGCGTCGACTTGCCCACCCCGGGCGGACCTTCCACGGCGACCTTCATCCACGCCCCCACGCGGCGGACTGTACCCGACCGTTGGCCGCCCTATCGGTATGGTCTACCCGAGGTGAGGATGCTGACCCTGGTGGCCTCGTACGGCATGTGCTTCGGGCTGATGAACGACAAGGTGTGGTTCCTGACGGACCGGGTCCGGCGCATCCGGGTCCGGGTCCTGAAGACCGACGACGGGGAGACCGCCCTGTTCGACCGCCTGCTGCAGTGTACCTACTGCACCGGGTTCCACACCGGGTGGGTCGCGTGGCTCGTGGCGGCCGGTGCCGCTGGGAAGTTCCCGGCGGTCGGCGTGGCCGCGAACGCCGCGGACGCCCTGGTCATGGCCTTCGCGTCCGCGGCGTTCTGCTACACGGTGGACGCCGCCGTTCAGTGGCTCGAGTCGTCCCGCTGACCGTTCTGGGGTCGGACCAACACGACGCGCCGGAACCCCTCCCCGACCGTGGGCATCCCGCCCCCCGTCAGATCGCGGTACATCCGACGCAGGACCTCCTCGGGGACCCTACGGTCCGGCGTGCGGGTCTCGTTGCGGCGGATGGCCTCGTCCAGCGGGGTCGCCATCACGACCGCCTCGACCGGCACCCCGTACCGGCGGGCGACGGCGACGATGGGTCGCCGGGCGCGGGCGTCCTTGAACGTCGCGTCGAAGTACACGACGCCGGGCTCCGCGTTCCGGGACAGCCAGGTCGTCTTCCCCGACGCCGGGATTCCGACCATCAGGACGACCTTCGACACGCCGCCGGCCAGTAAGGCCTCGTCCAGTTCGGACGTCGACCGGACCCACGCGGCGCGCACCCGTTCGACGGACCACTCGTACAACCCCGTCGTCGGGTCGGTCAGGTGGTGGTCGGGGCTGATGACGCGGGGGGCGTACCGGGCGGCGACCCGTGCCGCCGATGCGTACCGGGGCCGGAGAGGTGGGGCCAACTCGGCAGACGACACGGTCAACGGGTGCCGTCCCACCACCCGGCCTTCTTCCCGCCCCCCCGCTTGCGGGGGTACCCGAACAGCACCTCGTGGAGGTCGTCGAAGTCCTCGGCGTCGAAGTCCTCCATGAGACCCTGGGGCTTCCGCGCCATGTCGTCGAAGTCGGCCTCGACCTGCTCGAACCAGATGCCCGCCGCCGGCCCGGCCGCGTTGAGCTTCTTCAGGAACGACTGGACGTACGTGCGGACCTTCTCGTTCCGCGACTTCCGCGCGCGGCCGGAGATCTCCTTGTTGAGGGCTTCGTTGGGGTCCTTGGCTGCCACCATTCCTCCGAAAGACGCCGTGCGTCCACAGTACTTGGAAGCAGGGTGTTCGCCGCAGTACTGCTTCTTGAACTCGGGACTCTGCGATTCCCACCAGGAACTCGGCTTGGACTTCGCGCCGTTCCCGCCGTCGGACTTCGCGTCGTCCGGGGTGGTCGTCTTCCGCTTGTACTCGCTGACGGCGACCGTCGGGTCGTCGGACGACCACGACTTCTTCAACGCGGCCCCGATGAACTCGTCGTCGGAGTGCGGGTGCGGGGAGTGTACGGACTCGAACTGGAGCCCCGCCTTCGAGTGCCGCTTCCCGTGCTCCGCCACGGCCGCCGCGTTCTTGGTGCTGTCGTCCACGAACGCGGCG
>Ga0214923_10009458_pt1 | contig 10149 bp, 10 predicted proteins | sample LL1510_MetaG_FD_177993 | JGI IMG/M metagenome (GOLD analysis project Ga0214923, IMG submission 177993) | Freshwater microbial communities from Lake Lanier, Atlanta, Georgia, United States - LL-1510 | ecosystem: Environmental > Aquatic > Freshwater > Lake | place: USA: Georgia | collected...
ATCTTTGTGCGTTGGAGACGTCGCATAGCCCGGTCTAGTGCGCCTCACTGCTAATGAGGTTAACCCCTAAAGGGTTTCGGAGGTTCAAATCCTCTCGTCTCCGCCAATAAATAAATGAGTAAAGAAGTATTTAGAAATTGGGGGGAAGTTGCCTACCTACAAAATTGCAATAGTTGGCGCAGGCCCGGCTGGCTATTTCACCGCCCAAGCATTTCAAAAGGCGCAAAATGAAGAGACTTCATTTTCAATAGACATGATTGAGCGTCTTCCCACCCCATGGGGATTGGTTAGAAGCGGTGTCGCACCAGATCATCCAAAAATAAAGACAGTATCTAAAGTATTTGAAAAAATAGCTAAAGAGCCAAACTTTAGATTATTTGCCAATGTTGAAGTAGGTAAAGATATATCACTTAAAGATCTGCGAGATCAGTATGACGCAGTGGTTCTAGCAACTGGTGCTTCAAAGGGGCGAAAACTTGGTATTCGAGGTGAGGATTTAAGTAACTCTCTTTCTGCTGCAGATTTTGTTCCTTGGTATAACTCCCACCCAGATTATGTAGATTTAGAGGTTGATCTTTCAAGTGACACAGCTGTTGTAATTGGTGCCGGCAATGTGGCAATGGATGTGGCAAGAATTTTGGCAATTGATCCAACAGAGCTAGATCCAACAGATATTGCAAACCACGCTCTCAACAAATTAAAGCAAAGCAATATCCGAACAGTAATCATTTGCGGACGACGTGGACCAGAGCATGCAGCCTTCACCGCCCCTGAATTGCGAGATCTTCCCAAATTAGAAAATACAGATGTTTTTATCGATTCCCAACAGATTCAAGATGCTGAATCAAGAATTTCGAAACTGAGTGAGATTGAAAAAGATTTAAAGAACAATCTTGAAGCAATGAAGTTAATTGCAGATCACTCCAAAAAAGGTGTTGAGCGAAAACTTGAAATAAAGTTTTTGGTAGCTCCAATTGAATTTAAAGGAAGTAACAAAATTGAAGAGGTAATTTTTGCCCAGAATAAAGTTGAAAATGGCAAGGTAGTTTCAAGTGGCGAGAAGTTTTCGATTAAATGTGGGTTGGTTATTAGCGCTGTTGGATATGACTCGGTTGAGTATCCAGGAATTACAATTGAGAATGGTCGTATAAATAATATTGCCGGCCATGTTGAACATAATATTTATACAACTGGCTGGGCAAAGCGTGGGCCAACTGGAGTTATTGGCACAAATAAAAGTGATTCAACTGATGTGGTGGAATTAATTATTGAAAACTTAAAAGAGCCTAAGCCTTCAGATGGAATCACATCCTTACTCAAATCTGGACATGAAGTAATTGATCAATTGGCTTGGGAAAAAATTAATGCCTCTGAAGTAATATCAGGTGAAATAGCGGGAAAACCTAGAGTAAAAGAGGTGGATTGGAAGCGGCTAATAAGTTTGGGTAGGTCTTAATAAATCGCTAGACTTCCCATCGCTTTACAACTTTGCGCCCGTAGCTCAACGGATAGAGCATCTGACTACGGATCAGAAGGTTCGGGGTTCGAATCCCTGCGGGCGCACTAATCTCATTTGTATGCAATAACCTTTAATACTGCGCCACGCCCACTAATAGTTGAAAACATCTCAACCAAGAAACATATTGGAAGTAAGAAAGCGATCAACAAAACTCTAATGGGGAACAAAGAATTGAACTTAACGTGTTTCAGATCCGCAAATTGTAGAATTCTAATTAGCTTCTTATTTTTACTTAAAATTGCAAGTAACATACCGATAGGTCCAAACTTCAAAGACCATGTATTGAGAAATTTAAACCCCAGACCATTGTTATTTAGTAGCAAGATTAAAGACTCTTTAGTAAAGTGATGTATATGATTTTTGGGATCCAGTAAAATCCATTCTTCTCTTGCAATATTGGATTGGAAAGAATTAAAGTTTGGCACTTCGATGAAAATTCTACCGTTTCCCCCCAACAAGCTATTGCAATTTCTAATAAACAAATTTACGTCATCGATATGTTCTAAATTGTGAAAAGCTGTAATCAAATCAAAAGTACCAGAATTCTTTGACACAAAATTTGGGAACTCTTTAGAAATAACAATTTTTAAACCCTTATTTCGGCTCTCTGTGGCCGTTCGATCGTTCAATTCTGTACCAATCGACCTCCATCCAAGCTTGTTAAAAAAGCTTACAACTTCACCTCTGCCACAGCCACTGTCTAAAATAGAACCACGTTTTTTCTTAACCTTTGCTAAAATACTTAGGCAGCGACCGTAATTGAGAGTTCTTAATAATATTTCTACAACCAATCCAAATCGATGTATTGCCCCATCAGGTTCATAAACTCCTTTGTTGTAGTTCTTGTTTGTTAATCCATGCCCACAGGCCTTACAAAATAAAATAGAATCACCATTCCAGTATTTTTCTAAATTCCCGTTGCGACAAATTGAACATGCCTTAATCATTATTTAAATTTACCAAAAATAACAATTTTTGGATTTAGCCATCCTAAAAAATGCTTGAAATACTTAAAATTCAATATACTAACTATTTTATTCGTAAATCTATTGGCGGGGCCTATAAGTATTCCATTATACTCAATGGAATCCAACATAATATGAGCGTCGAGCAATTTTCTATATGAGCTTCTTTTCATAAACCTCAGTAATCCTCGTTCATTTTTATCGAAAAGATGCATGAAAAATATTGCAGGATTCTTAATGTTAGGTTCAAAAATAATGATTGGATCACCGATTTTAAAATACTTCGATAAAAATTCAAAGTCACTATTTGGAGATTCTAAGTGGTGAACCACATCAACCATTAAACATGAGTCGAAATCGATTTTAGATTTAATAACTTTTGAATGCGGGTTTATAACACTAAAGTAAGAATTCTTAGGTTTGTCGATTAACGCATGTTTTATAAATTCTTCCGAGATATCAACTCCGGTTACAGTATTGCAAATACCTGAAAGTCGTTTAGTAAAAAATCCATTACCACACCCATAATCTAACAAGTTACTGTTAGATTTTAGAACCTGGCTAAAGATAGGGTCAAAATATTTTTCGACCATTTCTAGTTGCCAAGGACTTTCAATCTTATATCGATTTTCTGCACCAACGATGGCTCGAGTTTTTTTTCCATTCAATAAGTCATCATAAAATTTTGCAGTAGATGAACTGTTTTGTGATAAAAAGTCATTTAAGAACTTAATATAGTCCTCCAAAACTCGGCGAAATTCAAATTTGTCGTTTCCAAAACTGTATTTATAAATTCAATATTTACAAGCTGGGCAGTTAGAAAACTTAAAAAAAGAATCAAGCTATATTTTAAATTTCTTTTACTTTTTATCAATTTCTCTGGGTTTTGAACCATTGAATCAGGGATTCGAACTTGCGACCCATAATCTATGATCCAAGAGGCAACAACTAAAGTAAATAGAATGAAAAGCGGATTGTATTTTATGCTGAAAATACTTAGAAAAATGATTGCTATGTAAGCTGATAAACTTGAAAAATAATACAGTTTAGATTCGTTGTAGACCGCAAATGATTTTCTGTATTTTGCAATGCGATTATTGTCCATAGTTTTACTTAATTGGATAAATTCTGACAGTCTTTTAGCTCCCATTAAAAATGATCCAAGTAACCAAAATCCAATAATTAGCGTTAAAGGAGGACTCATTGTTTTACTCACAGAGACCCACCCAAGGAGTAATCGAATCGGATTATTTGCAGACTCGCAGATAACATCTAAATACGGAATATCCTTAAGCCGAACGGGTTTAACATTATAAAGTATGCCTAAAAGTAAATAAGTAAAAATTAGAATAATGCCAATTCTTATAAATGAAATCAAAATCAATGACATTAAAACCCAAATCATATAGACAGAGCCAACTTTTATTACAGAGTAAGGTTTACCAACATTTACTCTATATTTTTTTGTCGGATGGTAAGAATCTGGCGTTGAATCTGAATACTCATTGATAACATAATTAGCAGAGGAGGCGAAGCAAGTCGACAAAAAAATTAGAATAAAGCTTTGAAGGTTGACGAAGCTCCCTAGATTCGCGTCAGTTAAGTTCACAGCAATTAAAAAGCCCGGAGCTAACATTATATTTTTAGGCCAGTGGTCAATTCTTGACATTCTTATGTAAGGATTTGAAGAGACCTGAATACGCATATGCATTATTATACTTGCATGACGGCTATAATGAATTCAATGAGTCAATTGAAAGTAACATTGATTGTTCCGAGCGTCGTTTCGCATGGATTAGACGTGCATACTGGTATTCCATTTATGCCACATATGGCCGCATATCTGGCCTCCTCGCTGAGAGAAATGGGGCATCAAGTCAAAGTTATAGATTGCTTCGGTGAAGATTTTAGAAATGTTGAAAGGTTTAATAATTTTTATTTTTTTGGTTTGGATAATCGATCGATATCAGCAAGGATAGATAAGGATTGTAAAATAGTTTTTGTTTATTGTAGAACTATTGAAGATTTGATATCAAGTCAGCTAATTTGTGAGCATCTAAGAAATCTTCGCCCCGATATAAAAATAATCCTATTCGAGAATATTCAGACAGTTAACTCTTTCTCTTTAAAGGAGGTTGCGCAAGATTTAGTCCCAAAGTTTGCGGATATTGCAGTTATGGGTGAACCAGAACTTCGGGCGGGCACGTTAGTTGAAGCTGCTTTAAGTTTAGACAAAATGATGTTGCAGAAAATCGCGGGTATTGCTTTTTTTGATGAGATAAAGAATGAAGTTATATTCACAAATAAGGAAACCTTTAACAATGAACTTGACAAAATTTCATTCCCGGCATGGGATCTATTTAATTTAAGTGGCTATTGGGAAGCGCGCTTTGCTCATGCACCTGTCAAAAAAAGAACAAAGTTTTTACCTCTATTAACATCAAGGGGATGCCCTTATCGTTGCACATTTTGTGTGTCCCCAGCAATTAATCCTACTTGGCGTGCAAGATCAGCAGAAAACGTTGTTAGTGAAATTATTCACTTTAAGCAAAATTTTGGAATTACAGATTTTCATGTTTCTGATCTAGACCCAACTATTTCGGATTCACGAATTCAGTCCATTAGTAAATTATTGATTGCAAGTAAAGCAAATATAACTTGGAAAATTGCACAGGGAACAAAGATCGAGACAATTAAATCTACAGAGACTCTAAGCCTAATGCAAAGATCTGGCTGCACATTCTTTTCGTTTTCTCCAGAAACCGGTTCCCAAAGATTACTTAAAATTATGAATAAAAGATTTGATAAAAAACATGCAAATCGACTACTAAAACACATGAATCTAATAGGACTCAGAACCCAGGCTTGTTTTATTGCCGGAGTCCCGGGCGAAAATTGGGTGGATAGATTTAAAACTTTAGGTTATATTTCAAAACTTGTATATCTAGGAGTGGATGAGATTGCAATGACTATATTCACCCCAATTCCCGGTGCTGCGTTATCCAAGAGCATGAGTGGTTTCGTGCACTATTCCGAACTTTCTCATTCCCCCAGATGGAGAAAAGATTTTATAATGATAAGTTTTTTTCGATATCTAACTTATGCCTTATTTTTCACACTTAAACTAACAAAACTAAGAAAAATAATACGAGAGATATCTTCTATAAAATCACTAAACTTCGAAACAAAAATGGAAATGTCTTTGTATAAGTTTTTCAGAATTCGAAATTTGGCAAATGAATCGCTAGGAATTAAGTCTAAGTAATCCAATATTTTTTATTCTGAATTTGGAAATCAAGAAATACTTAATCCTTGAACGAGAAACCAGGATGGGCAGTGTGGCTTTTTTCCAGATTACAACATCCCTGTATGCGTCAGCGACATAAACCCAATCGCTTCCCCCCACCATTTGATTTACATATGTGAGTTTGCTTTTAAATTTCATATTGGGACGGTCTTGATTGCGACCTACTGATTTATCAAACACCCCAATCCTTCTAGAAATAGCATTTACTATTTGTTCACTAGATCCAGATACTAGATAAATTAAGCTTCCACTTTTCTTCATTTCGATTAAGTAGTTCAGGACTGCTTTATTAACTGGAAAATCAATCGTATCCCAATCAACATGTTTGAGTAAATAATTCTTGAAATACTCATTACCTTTAGTAAGGCTTATAAAAATCTCTTTCTTCGGTCGACTGATTAATACAATCTTGATGGCATGTATTGTTGAGTCAAAAGGTATTAAAGTTCTATCTAAATCTACTACTACAATCATATAATAATTCTTGTTTTCGGTTTCAATTTAAATATAAAAAGTATAAATACGATCCAAGACAGTAAAGTGAGCACTAAACAGGAAAAGACAAAACTATTGTAATTTGGATTAATCTGGATTTCTAAAAGATAATCTATATCAACCTGACTTTCTAGTCTATGCCGGGTAAACCAATGGTTTACCGAAATAATTAAATTGCAATATATTAAGATCAGAAACAATACAATTACGTTTCTATTTCCATAAAATCTGCTCAATAAAATTGGTAATTTAAAGCACGTATAAAACCAAAGAAGGCAGAAAATGTATATCATCATTCTGTATGGGACCCTGTCAACTGCAACAAAATTTGCAATCTCAGATAGAAATAGGTAGAGAAAGCGATAAACAAGGGAAAGGGAGAGAAGAAAAACGGGGATTAAGTATAAATTTTCATATACAAGTTTCTTTATATCATTTGTAAATTTCCATATCGAAAAAAGAATGAGAATTCCGGGAACTAATCCAATATAGAGTGTCCACTCCCATCCACCAGATTGAATAGCGGTATCGGAATCTAACAAGGCTATAAAAAGATGAAGCGGGATCCCGATAATCTCTCGTAAAAATTCAAACGAATTTGATTGAATTGATAAATCGAAGTATTTTTCAAAAAAATGGTAACCGTAACCCTCATAAACGGAGCGGGAAGATTCGTTATAAATTGGGTAGAAAATGATTGGCAGTATCTGTATAGCTGAAGAAAAAATAGAAATCAATAATGTAATAAGAAATTTAAATATCTTCTTTGGATTAAAAACTGTGACAAGTAAAAGTATTAGGCACATTTGGAAATATACATGAGTACTGCCTAGTAATTCTATGAAACCTAAAAAGAATCCTAAACTGACGTAATTATAAATAGAATTGCTTGTTTTAATAAGATAGAGATGATAAAAAAAAGCTGGTACTAAATAATAGCCCAACAACTGAATGTGGCCTTCTGAAACTCTAGCGACAAGAGGTCCAGAATTAAGCCATGTAATTGCAAAAAGAACTGTTTGTAAATTTCCTAACCTAAATGTTTCTGCGAGTTTTAGAATGTATAGAATGGAAATTGAAGTTACAAATAAGAAATGAAAAAGAAATATGAAATTCTCTGGCAAGAATTTAAATAAAAACATGTCAGGCGTCAATATTTGTAGGCCATTTGAGTAACCCAAATTTCCAAATATAGGTTTTGAATTTGCCGGATCAACGAAACTTACAAAGGAAATCAAATCAAATTCTACAATTCTATCTCTTGAAACTCGCAACAATTGTCTAGCAAGGTACCAGTCTCCAGATAATATATTTTTCGAAACAATTCTATTGATATGCAAGGCCTGGGGAATAACTGATACATAAATCAATAGAGTAGTTAATGCCTTGTCACGATTAAAGACAAAATACTTCTGATAAGTATTGCTGTCAGTCAGAACTTTAATTAAAACTTTAAACCCTAAGATTTTCCTCAAATCTTATCTCCAATTAATTTGTTTAGTTTGAATTCACCCAAAGCATCAAATCCTGAAACAATCATCCCGTTTTCAATTTGATCGATACTAACGCAATCTACTGCAAACTTCTTTCCAGTAGCGGGTTGGCCAAGGTATTTACCTTTGTGAGTACCAGTAAAATTCCATCTTGTTACAACAGTATTTCCTTCGGTAATGATTTCTTCTCCTGCAAAATTGATATCTGGAAACGCTTCTCGCCATTTGCGCCATTGCAAACGGAAAGATTCACGGCCAACGCCAAACTTGGGATTATTTGCAGCGGCATCCTCTGCGATAAATCTATCTATGGCAGATTCATCTCTTTGGTTCCATATTTTTTCAAAGAAATCTCTGGCTAATTGTTTATTCTTCTCTAGATCAGACATAGATATAACTTTATTGGGCGATTACCATTATTGCTTTAAGATAAATAGGTGAGTTCAGAGATAATTATCAGGCCTCTTGTTAGCGTTGACGAGCAAAACCTTGGTCGCGCAGTATTTGATCACACCTGGGCGATGGATGCTGGTACTGAGATAACTCCAAATCTTTTACAGGCGATGGTTCATAGCGGTGCGTACTTATCTGGAGCATTTGTTGGAAGTGAGTGCATCGGGGCTGCTTTTGCATTTCCAGCTACAACTGGCGGCCTACATCTTCACTCACACATGACAGCTGTGATGAGCGAGTATCGAGATAAAGGTATTGGCTACTTATTAAAAATTGATCAGTGGAATTGGGCAAAGAAAAACCATTATAAAGAAATAACTTGGACCTTTGATCCATTAGTAAAGCGCAATGCCAAATTAAATCTTTTAAAGCTTGGTGCGGATATTTCTGCTTACTACCCAAATTTCTATGGGGATATGCCAGATGCTCTGAATGCTGGCGATGAGTCAGATCGATTACTAGCAAGTTGGAAGGTGAAAGGCAGTGCGCCAATACCTCGCGAAGAGATAATCACGCGAGAACCGAATGACATCTTGATTGAAATTCCTGAAGATATAGTTGCAATTCGCGAGAGAGATTTAGTGGAGAATCTTAGATGGCGCCATACAGTGCGCGATCAATTTACTAGTGCTCTAGTTAAAGGAGGCCACGTAGTTGGCTTTTCAACAAATAGTGAATATGTTGTGCGGATATGAAATTGCAAGAAATAGAGTTAAGAACCATTCATCTGCCATTGGTGCGTCCATTTAGAACCTCATTTGGCACTCAAACCTCCCGTGAAGTGTTAATTGTTAAAGTTACAAATGAGAATGGCACATCCGGATGGGCTGAGTGTGTGGCAATGTCAGAGCCACTTTATTCACCAGAGTATGTAGCAGGTTGTATTGATTTGATTAAGCGATTTTTAATTCCAGCACTCAAAGCAAAGCCTGAAATAAAGGCTGAGGATGTTGCATCTGTTTTAAAACCTTTTTTAGCAGGTCAGATGGCAAAAGCATCTCTTGAAACAGCTATTTTGGACGCCCAACTTAAGGATGAAAAAGTTTCACTTGCTTCATACCTTGGGGCTACTAAAAGCAAAGTTGAGTGTGGTGTTTCAGTTGGTATTGCAAACAACCTAGAGGCGCTAGGTCAAGAGGTTAAATCCTACGTTGATGCTGGGTATCGAAGAATAAAGTTAAAGATTGAGCCAGGTTGGGATATCGAAGCAGTTAAGTACATTAGAAATTTATATCCAGATATCCCATTGCAAGTAGATGCCAACCAGGCGTATTCAAGAAGTGACGGAAAGCATTTAGCTAGATTAGATGAGTTTAATTTGTTATTGATTGAACAACCACTGGATGAGCATGACATTTTGGGCCACGCACTCCTTGCTAAAGAGGTTAAAACTGCAATCTGTCTTGATGAATCAATTATTTCTTTACAATCAGCATCAGATGCCTTAGCGCTTAAAGCAACACAATTATAAATATCAAGCCAGGACGAGTTGGTGGTTACCTTGAATCGGTAAAGATTCATGATCTTTGTCTTAAGAATAAAATCCCAGTCTGGTGTGGTGGGATGTTAGAGACTGGTATTGGCAGAGCTGCAAACTTAGCCCTTGCAGCCCTTCCTGGCTTTACATTACCTGGGGATACATCAGCTTCAGCTCGCTACTTTAAGCAAGATATAACAACACCATTTGTTATGGAAGATGGCTATCTAAGCGTTCCAAATAAGCCTGGAATCGGCGTTGAGCCAGATATGGATTTTCTAGAATCAATCACAAAATCTAGAGAAATAATTGATTAATTGAGTAAAGAGAAAATTGAAAAGCTGCCAAAAAAAGCAAGGATCATGCTGCTTGGTATCGCACTCTCTGCGCTCGGTAATGGTTTAGTTCTACCCTACACATTTATTTACTTTCACAACATC
>Ga0214923_10009459_pt1 | contig 10148 bp, 9 predicted proteins | sample LL1510_MetaG_FD_177993 | JGI IMG/M metagenome (GOLD analysis project Ga0214923, IMG submission 177993) | Freshwater microbial communities from Lake Lanier, Atlanta, Georgia, United States - LL-1510 | ecosystem: Environmental > Aquatic > Freshwater > Lake | place: USA: Georgia | collected 2015-10-15
ATGAAATATGTGAAGGCTATCTTCAGCAGATTTGCTCTTTTTTAATTGATTTTCAATTAGTTCTACATTTTTTTGCTGAAGGGGGGTGAGTATTTTGTGTGCCGATTCCAATAATCCTGCAGCATCTGCACTATGATCGTGCGTTGCGGATGAATTGGTGGAGGGAGTATTTTTTTCGGAGGGAAGATGGGTTTTCCCAAAAAATAAAAGTGCCAGTAGTAGCATTCCGGCCCCTGACAGGAGGGCAATCTGAGATTTATTCACTGCTTTTTCGGCAAAGTTAACCCGGCTTATGCTTAGATTTCACTTCACTAACAAATTCTTTCGCAGGTTTAAATGCAGGAATGAAGTGTTCTGGTATTTCTACTGCAACATTCTTCTTGATGTTTCTGCCGATTTTTGCGGCTCTTTTCTTGGTTATGAAGCTTCCAAAGCCACGTATATAAATATTCTGACCGCGCGCCAGACTATCTTTTACTTCTTTGAACATGGTTTCCAGGGTTACCAAAACATCTACTTTTGGTATGCCGGTTTTATCTGAAATTTGATTAATCAAATCTGATTTTCTCATATATTATCTTTTATGAGTATACAATTGAATATAAATTAAGGAAATTTTATTCATATACCCAAGAAAAGTTAAAACAATATTTTCATAGGAAAAAAAATAACTTTCAACCACTCATCCCTAAAATTAGAATAACATATATTTACAAATAGTTATATGTATAAAAAACGGACGTCCAAAATTCAATATGCTGAAAATGCCGAACCCCTTACTGGAGATCGATATTTTGTTTCCAGGCTGATGGAATGGCATAAAAACGGCAATAATCGGCAAATGCCTTGGAAGGGGGTAAAAGACCCCTATAAGATCTGGTTGAGTGAAATCATACTTCAGCAAACCCGGGTAGCCCAGGGAACTGAGTATTATCTTCGAATACTAAAAGCCTATCCCACCATTCAACAACTTGCAGCTGCCCCCGACCAGGAAGTGTTTAAATTATGGGAAGGTCTAGGTTATTATAGCCGTTGCAGAAATCTCCTGGCAACCGCTAGGTTGATTACAAAGAATTATAACGGGGTATTTCCCGCTTCTTATGAACAATTGCTCCAGTTACCTGGAATTGGACCCTATACAGCTGCAGCAATAGCTTCTTTCGCCTTTGAGCTTCCCTATGCGGTGGTGGATGGAAATGTTTTTAGGGTGTTAGCACGTTTTTGGGGCGATGATACCCCAACCGATTCGGCAAATGGAAAGAAACATTTTAGCTCTATTGCAAATCAATTGATAAACAAAAAACTTCCCGGAGCTTATAATCAGGCCATTATGGATTTTGGGGCAACCGTTTGTAAGCCTCAACAGCCCCTTTGCGGACAATGTTGTATGCAAAAAAAATGTTTGGCACGATTGCAGGGAAATATGCACCACCTGCCAGTTAAGGAGAAAACCATTCAAAAATCGGTGAGGTATTTTACCTATTGGGTTTTTGAATATCGGGGAAAGCTTGCCATACGGGAAAGGGCTAAAGGAGATATCTGGCAACAATTATCGGAATATTATCTGGCAGAAACCGACTATCCGGTTGAATGGAATGCAGAAAAGGTTTCAGAATGGCTTTCCGAACTGGGAATCAACCGATTTGTTATTCAATCTATCAGTTCCGGTTTTAAACAGCAGCTAACTCATCAAACCATTCATTGTGTGTTTATTTCCATTCGGTTGCAACATATACCCTCATTTTTACATTCATATGAATGGGTAACGCCCAAGCAATTGAATAACCGTGCCTTTCCGCAAATTATTAATCAGTGGATTTGCCGGGCGGAATCGGTAAAATAATTGAATTATTTACCTTTTATGTACATTTCCACAGTGCGTATGAAGACGATGGTTATTTGCATTTAAATAATACATTTGTATTGATCTAAACCGGGTTACCGGTATTGTTAACAAAAAGTTTGACTTTGGATTACCACTCGGTTCTACAGTTTCTTAACTATGCCGTTTTTTTATCCGGCATTCAGGCACAAGGCACTACAATATTGGTAGTTGTATTATGTATACTTCTTTTTTTATCATTTGTACTGGCAGGAGCAGAAGTGGCTTTCTTTTCCTTAACCTATAAGGATATTAATGCGCTCAAATCTAAGCAGCAGCCTGCTTACGAGCGAATTGTGAAATTAGTGGAAGAACCTAAAATTTTATTAGGCTCACTTTTAATTGCCAATAGCTTTGTAAATATTTCAATTATCATTATTTCTAATTTATTAATTGACGATCTCTTCAACTTTGAACGCTTTAATGGGGTATGGATTGAATTTGTAATAAAAGTAATTGTTGTATCATTTGTGCTGGTATTATTTGGAGAGGTTATGCCAAAAGTGTTGGCAACACAAAATAATATTCGATTTGCGCACGATTTTGGAGGAGTAGTACAACTGGTATATTATGTATGCGGAAATGTAAGCAGAGGATTGGTAAAGTATTCCGATTGGGTAGAGACCAAATTGGCACATCGTTCGAGCAGCGCCTTTAGTTTAGAGGAATTAGATCATGCGATCGATTTAACTACCCAGCACACGGCAACAGAGAACGAAAAAAATATTTTGAAAGGCATTGTAAAATTTGGCAATATATCAGTTAAACAAATAATGAAAACCCGGGTTGACGTAACCGGCATAAATGAAGAAACCAAATTCGCCGAACTGATAACCCAAGTAAAGGATTGGAGGTATAGCAGATTGCCGGTTTATAAAGAAGATTTAGATAATGTAACCGGAATGATGCATACCAAAGATTTACTATCCCATTTGCATGAGCCGGAAGATTTTGACTGGAAGTTTTTGATACGTCCTCCCTTTTTTGTGCACGAGCAAAAAATGATTGAGGATTTGCTTAAAGAATTTCAGCAAAAACATATTCATTTCGCGGTAGTGGTAGATGAATTTGGAGGTACCAGCGGAATTGTAACTTTAGAAGATATACTGGAAGAAATAATTGGCGATATCAAAGATGAGTTTGATGATGATGAAACCAGTTATAAAAAAATAGATGAAAACAACTACCTTTTTGAGGGTAAAACGATGATCAATGATGTGTGCAAAATCATGGAATTAAAAAAAGACACCTTTGATTCGGTAAGAGGCGAGAGTGATTCTTTGGCAGGATTGGTTTTAGAAATCGCCGGTGAAATTCCGCGTCCTCAGCAGGTAATTCAATGGGGCGATTTTGAATTCACCATATTGGAAGTAATGAAAAATCGGATTCACCGGGTTAAAGTTACCATTAAGCAACAAACAACCCCCGAAGCATGAAAAATTGTGGACATGGTATTTTTCGTGTAGGGATGCTGGCAATCATTTTATACATGGTGGCTTCCTGTAATAGTACTTACACTCCCAAACCTACGGGTTATTTCAATATCCGATTTCCCGAAAGAGCATATAAAACATTCAATGAGCCGGGATACCCCTACACCTTTGAATACCCCGTATATGCCAGTGTGATAAAAGATTCTACCTTTTTTGGAGAGCCAACCGAAAATCCCTGGTGGATAAATGTTGACTTTCCTGCATTCAATGGTAAAATTTATATCAGCTATAAATCAATTGGTTCAAACCGCTTGGATACGCTGATAAAAGACGCCTTTCGCTTAACAGGCAAGCATTCAACAATGGCATATTCTATTGAGGATACCGCTTTTGTAACTCCCAATAATGTTTCCGGAGTATATTTTACAGTGGGCGGTAACGTTGCAACGGCACATCAGTTTTTTGTAACCGACTCGGTTCGACATTTTTTAAGGGGTGCCCTTTACTTTGATGCTACACCCAATGCCGACTCATTAGGGATTGTGAATGAATTTTTATTAACCGACCTCAAACATTTGGTAAACACTTTGCAATGGCGTAATCGGTAAGCACCCGAATTAACCATACCTTTGCTTATATTCACTCGTATGATAGCAATCGACAATGTTTTAATAAGTGATGAAGTAGTTCAGGAAGATTTTGTATGCAATATCAGCAGTTGCAAGGGCGGTTGCTGTGAAGACGGCGATGCCGGTGCTCCACTGGAAAAAAATGAGTTGGAAGAATTGAAAAAATACATTGATAATATTAAACCATACATGACTCCGGAAGGAATTGCAGAGATTGAAAAAAGTGGTTTGTATCAATACGACCGATCATTCGGGTGGGTTACACCCACTTTGCATGGTGCATTGTGCGCATATGGGAAAAAAGATAAAAAAGGGGTGATCCATTGTGCTATTGAGCAGGCTTATATGGCTGGAAGTATTAACTGGAAAAAACCAATTTCTTGTCACCTTTTCCCGGTTCGCATTAAAAAAAGCAAGCGGGACCCTGACATTGAGTATGTGAATTATGAACCCCGGGAAGATTTATGTAAACCTGCCTGTGCTTTGGGAAAAGAATTGTCTGTTCCGGTATATAAGTTTTTAAAAGATGCACTCATTCGTAAATATGGTGAATCATTTTATGAAGCATTGGAACTGGCAGCAGATCGACTTAATAAATAATTTTGTAACATGACGCATACCGCATCCTCTTTCTTGGCTAAAAGTTCCATTCGTGCGACTGATTTGGAGCATCGCCGGAAAATCAATTTCAATATTGGGAAGTACAATGCAGTAGTTCCCCAAGGAAAAAAACAATTTGCTTTTTTGGAAGAGAGCAAAATGCTGGCAAAAAATAGAAAGTGGGAGGCGATTGAACATTTGGATCAGTACCTGCTTGCATTTGAGCAAAAAATTACGCAAAGAGGTGCAAAAGTGATCTGGGCCAATGATGCTACTGAAGCACTGGAAGCAATTGGAAATATCTGTAAGCAAAAAAAATGTACCACGCTCGTGAAAAGCAAAAGCATGGTAACTGAAGAGATTCATCTGAATGATTTTTTAGCTGAACAGGGAATAGAAAGTGTAGAAACAGATTTGGGTGAATATATTCAACAATTAGATGGGGAGCCACCTTACCATATTGTTACACCTGCTATGCATAAAAGTAAGGAGGATGTAGCCAAATTGTTTGCCGAAAAATTAGGAACCCCTGCTCATCTTTCCCCCGAGGAATTGACCCTGGTTGCCAGAAAAATTTTACGGGAAAAATATACCGCTGCTGAAATTGGAGTTACGGGGGCTAATTTTATTGTAGCTGATGTAGGTGGTATTGCCATAACCGAAAATGAAGGAAATGCCCGGCTCAGTTGTGCATGGCCTGCTACTCATATTGTGGTTGTAGGAATTGAAAAAGTGATTCCTTCTGTAAAAGACCTTCCCCTATTTTGGCCTTTGTTATCGACCTTTGGAACCGGACAACAAGTTACTGTATATAATTCGCTGATTACCGGACCCAGACAAAAAGGTGAAACTGACGGACCTGAAGAGATGTATGTGATACTCTTAGATAATGGTCGTACAGAATTATTAAAAGACACTCGCCTAAGGGAGTCATTATATTGCATTAGATGCGGGGCTTGCTTAAATGCATGTCCGGTATATAAAAATATTGGCGGACATTCCTACGAAACTACCTATAGCGGTCCTATTGGAAAGGTAATTACTCCGCATTTACGAGGAATGGACGAGTATAAACACCTTAGCTATGCCTCCTCTCTTTGCGGCAATTGCACTGAGGTTTGTCCGGTTAAAATAAACCTCCACGAATTGCTGCTCGACAATCGCCATGAAGCTGTAGTGAGCGGCAAAAGTAGCCTAACCGAAAGGGTTGCGTGGAAAATGTGGAAGATGGCAAGTTTACATCGTGCTATGATGAATATGGGTAATGCAAAGATGAAAAACTGGGTAGTAAATACTGTATTTAAGGGATGGACAACCCATCGGGCAGAATTGGATTTTGCTCCACAAACTTTCAATGAATGGTGGAAGGAGCATAAGCAACGTTCTTAGTTACATTTACTCATAAGGTTAACCATGAGACCCCAATCCGAAAATAGTTGTCTGTTTTATGTGCAACAAGCGGGGCCAAGATTGGAATATATTCTTTCTGTTTTATTCGATGGAAAGTTCGCTATCACCCAGGATGTAAGTACATTTATCAGTTTTGAGGGACCAAAATTGCAGTATACCCAGGAAAAAATTTTTCAGGATACCATACATATTCAGCCCCAGGGAATTTTATTTAATTCTACCATTCAACCGATTAATTTTGAGTGTTCAATGTGGAATGAAGTTCCTATTTTTTTCCAGGGACAAGGAGATATCCCTTTCGATTTGCCAGGTGCAGCATTTTATTTAATTACCCGATACGAGGAATACCTTTCGTTTGTGCCGGATGAAATTGGCAGATATCCGCATACCGCTTCCATTGCATTTCAAGAAAATTTTTTGTCAAAACCAATTATACAACATTGGGTTGCTTTACTTAAAAAGAAAATTGGCAATCATTTTTTTCAATCAATACCTCATAAGCCTCTATGGGTTCCGGGATATGATGCAGATATACTGTTTAAGTATCAATTTCAGTCATCTTTTACTTCTATGGGAAAATTTGTTCGTAACCTTTGGGAGGGAAATAGCGATGAACTGTTGTTACAATGGAAAGTAATGAGGGGTAGAATACCTGATCCATTTGACATTTGGGAGCAACTCTGGCATTTCTGTGAAAATGAAAAGATTGTACCCAGATTCTTTTTTTCGGGGAATGAGCAGCAGCACGACTTCGATAAGCAAACATCCTTCCGACATCCCAAAGTGAGTGCAATTATAAAAGGATGCCAGCAGCATGGAAAACTGGGATGGCATCCCTCTTTTCAATGTTCGGCGAGTAAACCAAAAATGGAAAAGGAGTTAGCACAATTTCAAAGTGTTGCTCCAGAAAAGATAATAGATGTTCGGTTTCATTATTTGCGATTTACATTACCCCAATCCTATCGGTGGTTGTTAGATTTAGGAATTGAAAATGATTATAGCATGGGATATGGTGCTGTAAATGGTTTTCGGGCATCTTATTCGGATTCTTTCTTTTGGTTCGATCTCGAGCGTAATCAGGTTACTTCATTACGGATTCACCCCTTCTGTTTTATGGACTCTACTTGTTATTTTCATTTGCAATCAACTCCAGAGGATTCATTTCTTTTTGCAAAAAAATTACAATCCGAAAATAATGGTCTGGTAAAGCAGTTGGCTTGTGTATTTCATCCCCACCTGCTAGCTATTCCTTCCTGGTGGCATATGCATTATCAATTGATGGAACATACCGATTTAATTAAATAGCTTCTGCATCAGTAGGGGGGCTAAGTTCTTTTTCGCGATGTAAGCTTCTGTTTACAATGAATACGCCTGCCAGTGTAATCAGCGATCCAACAATTATTGGTATAGTAAGATGTTCGTTCACCAGGAATGCACCAACCAAAATTGCTATGATAGGATTTAGATAAGCATACAATGACGCGATTGCAGGTTCAAGATTTTTCATTGAATAAATAAATGCTGCAAATGCAATAACTGAGCCTGCTGAAACCAAATAGGCAATTGCAAGCCATGTATTTAGTTTTATTTCAGAAAGGGGGATGTGATTTCCGGTAAGCATTGATAAACTAAGCAGCATAGCTGCTCCCAGTAACATCTGCCATCCGGTTGCATGATAAGGATTCATTTCTATCTTATTTCTAGCAATTAGTAAAGTGGCAACACTCCATCCCAGCATAGAAATTACAGAAGTGAGTATACCCAATACATATCCAGGTGGTTGAGGATGAAAAGCATGACTATATAGCACCACAGCAATTCCGCCCATACCCAAAAAAAGTCCTGCAAAAGTGAATGCGGTAATTTTTTTATTACCAAAAAAAATCATTTCCAACATTACCACACACAATGGATACATCGCAGCAATTAATGAACTGAGGCCGCTGGAAATATATTTCAAGCTAATAGTGGCTAGTCCGTTCGAGCATACAAACATCAAAACGGCCATTAAAAATAACCAACGAAATTGTGCAAGGCGGGGTAGGGGTTCTTTTTTTAGTAAAAACCAGCTAACCAAAATGCTACCTGCTATCAGCTGTCGCATACCGGCAACCTGCAATCCTGGCGCGTGTTGAACTGCAACCTTACTGGCTACCCAGGTGGTTCCCCATAAAATACTGGTGAGCGCGAGGGAAAAATATGCTTTTTGTTGCTGCGTCAAATGAAATAGAATACGAAGTGAAAAAATTAATGCCTAAAATGTCGCATACCGGTTAATACCATAGCCAATTGATGGGTAGTACAATATTCTATGCTGTCGGAATCTCTTACCGAACCTCCCGGCTGAATAAATGCTTCCATCCCCGCCTGATGCGCAATTTGTACACAATCATTAAAGGGGAAAAACGCATCCGAAGCCATAACTGCCCCTTGAAGTGAAAAATTAAATTGTTTGGCTTTTTCAATTGCATGACGAAGTGCATCAATTCTACTGGTTTGTCCGCAACCCTTTCCAACCAATTGTAAATTTTTTACCAGGGCAATTGCATTACTTTTTAAATGTTTACAAATGATGTTTGCAAATTCCAAATCTATTTTCTCGGATGCTTGGGTAGTTCTTCCTCCTACTTCTTTCCAGTAAGCGGTGAGTTCGGTATCGGCAGACTGCGTAAGTTTCCCATTGAGTAAGGAGCGATATTGATGGGATGGGAAACTTATATTCGGGTGTGTTTGTAATAAAATGCGATTCTTTTTAGCGGTTAAAACTGGTAAAGCAGCTTCTTCAAACGCAGGTGCAATCAGTACTTCAAAAAATATTTCCTGTATCGCCTCTGCAGTGGCTACATTAATAGTAGTGTTGGTAACCAGCACACCACCAAAAGCACTTTCGGGATCTCCTGCCAATGCTTTTTCCCAGGCTTGCAAAACACTGTTTGCTGCTGCAACCCCGCAAACGTTATTGTGTTTAATGATGGCAAAAATGGATTGATCTGAAAAAGGAGATTTTCCGGGAGTAAATTCATTTATCAATTGTAGGGCAGCATCTACGTCTACCAAATTATTATACGAAAGTTCTTTCCCATTTAATTGAGTAAACACATTTTGTAAGTTACCCTCAAACGATGCCTGTTGATGAGGATTTTCACCATAGCGGAGTGTTTGCTCTACCGGAGGATTAAAGTAGTTGCTGATTGCGATGTCATAATCTTTTACTATTTCAAATGCTTTGGCTGCAAATGATTTTCTTTGTTCAAGGGTAGTTGCCCCATTTTGTTGAATGAGTAAATTCAAAAGAATAGCGTAATCATTTTTTGAAGCAAGCACCGTAACATCTCTAAAATTTTTGGCTGCCGCCCGAATCATGGATGGTCCGCCAATATCAATTTTTTCAATGATCGCTTTTTCATCGTTTGTATTTCTTACAGTTTCCTCAAACGGATATAGATCTACAATCACCAGGTCTAATGCTGGAATCTGATAATTTTTCATTTCTTCCAAATCGGACGCTTCGTATCTTCTTCCCAAGATGCCTCCAAATACAGAGGGGTGAAGTGTTTTAACCCTTCCACCTAAAATGGAGGGATATCCGGTTACAGACTCAACTGCTACACAGGGGATTCCTAATTTTTCCAGGAATTGCTGGGTTCCTCCGGTTGAGTATAGGATAGTTCCCTGCTGATGCAGTTGCTGCGCTAAACTTTCGAGTCCGTCTTTATAAAAGACTGAGATAAGTGCAGTTTGAATTTTCTTTTCCATAATGAAATTTACGGGTGTATGTGGTAAACAGGGTTACAGATTGATTATTAACGCACCCTGTTCTGGAATGGAATACAGATGCAAATGTAGTTGCTCGGCTTGTTTTTTCCACGCGTTGATTTTCCACATTGAATTGCTTCCATCGAAAATAAAATGTGAACAACGGGTAGATTCGAGTACTTCTTTCAGACTAACACTTGCATCTTGAGTAAAAAGAATGCAGGTTACAATTTTCGGGAGTTTTTGCAATGCTAGTTTATCATTTCCTGAAACAATGCCTAATGTATTTTGACCAAATTCAATAGTTGGGTAATTATAGCGAAATGATTTTGGAAATGAATATATGGTAGTTCCGAAATACCATTCAGCTGTTTTTTTGAGTTGGTTCGTTACTTTATCACTTATTCGATTACTGTCATACAATAAGTATTGGCATTT
>Ga0214923_10009460_pt1 | contig 10147 bp, 8 predicted proteins | sample LL1510_MetaG_FD_177993 | JGI IMG/M metagenome (GOLD analysis project Ga0214923, IMG submission 177993) | Freshwater microbial communities from Lake Lanier, Atlanta, Georgia, United States - LL-1510 | ecosystem: Environmental > Aquatic > Freshwater > Lake | place: USA: Georgia | collected 2015-10-15
AGCTCTAGCCAACTAGATCAAGGCGCCGAGCTCTTCGCTTCACAAATGGCTTTGGCTGCGGCAGTTAGCCAACAAGTAGAAATGGCCCGATCAATCATCGGCGCTAAGAAGGTCGCAAAGGCGATCGCACTTTCAGAATATGCCTGGGGCGATGACCAGTACTCATGCCTTAACCGACTTTGGACAAAAGAGAGCCACTGGAATTACAAGGCGCGCAACAAGCGCTCTGGCGCTCACGGAATTCCGCAGGCGCTTCCTGCCGATCGTATGGAAGTCATCTCATCTGACTGGCGCACCAACCCGGTCACACAGATCCGCTGGGGACTTCGCTATATCGAAGCTCGTTATGACAACCCATGTAAAGCATGGGCGAAGTTCAAGCGCAGCCGTTACTACTAATTTTAAACTTCGGGCTTTTTGCCGATTACTAGCGGCTTAGAAGACTCCGCGAAAAAGTCATTTCCTTTATCGTCGACGACGATGAATGCTGGGAAATCAACGACATCGATCTTCCAGACCGCTTCCATTCCGAGATCTTCAAAATCTAGAACTTCAACTTTCTTGATGCAATCTTGGGCAAGGCGCGCAGCTGGTCCACCGATAGATCCAAGATAGAAACCGCCGCGTGATTTGCAGGCATCGGTAACTGCCTTGGAACGATTTCCTTTTGCCAGCATTACAAAAGATCCGCCAGCTGACTGGAATTGATCAACGTAAGAATCCATACGGCCTGCAGTTGTTGGACCAAATGAACCAGAGGCATAACCAGTTGGAGTCTTGGCAGGACCTGCGTAATAAACGGCGTAATCCTTCATATATTGCGGCAGCGGTTGGCCGGCATCGAGCGCATCTTTGATGCGGGCATGTGCCAAGTCGCGAGCAACGACAATGGTTCCGGTAAGTGAAACGCGAGTCTTAACTGGGTGCTTTGAAAGCTCAGCGCGAACTGCATCCATTGGCTGGTTTAAATCAATCTTTACAACGTTATCGTCGAGATGTTCATCAGTTGTATCGGGTAAGAAATGCGCTGGATCGCGCTCTAGCTCTTCAAGGAAGATGCCATCTTTAGTGATCTTCGCTTTTGCTTGGCGATCTGCCGAACACGAAACAGCAATTGCAATTGGAAGCGATGCGCCATGGCGAGGCAGACGAACAACGCGAACATCGTGGCAGAAGTACTTGCCACCGAACTGTGCGCCAATTCCAAGTGTGCGAGTTAGTTCTAGAACTTCTTTCTCTAGTTCAATATCGCGGAAACCATGGCCAGTTGCGGCATCACCTGATGTTGGAAGTGAATCTAAATACTTGGTACTGGCTAGCTTTGCGGTCTTAACTGTGTGCTCTGCACTGGTCCCGCCGATGACAATTGCCAAGTGATATGGCGGGCATGCTGCAGTTCCGATAGAACGAAGCTTCTCATCGAGCCAAGCCATAAACGCCTTGGGATTTAAAACTGCTTTGGTCTCTTGATATAAAAATGATTTATTGGCGCTGCCGCCGCCCTTGGCGATAAACATAAAGTTGTATTCGTCTTGGTGATCTGAATCTGCAAAAATTTCGATCTGCGCAGGCAAGTTATTTCCGGTGTTCTTCTCTTCCCAGGTTGTGACAGGGGCCATCTGCGAATAACGCAGATTTAACTTGGTATAGGCGTCGTAAATACCTTGCGAGATCGCAACCTCATCTTTGGCAGTGGTCAATACATATTGACCCTTTTTGCCCATAACAAGTGCGGTGCCAGTGTCTTGGCACATCGGCAGAATTCCACCAGCTGAAATATTTGCGTTCTTAAGTAGATCAAGTGCCACGAAGCGATCGTTAGGTGAGCTTTCCGGATCTTTCAAAATATTGGCCAGCTGCTGCAAATGTTCTGCGCGCAGGTAATGTGAAATATCGTGGATCGCAGTTTCGGTAAGCAGCGTTAAGGCTTCTGGTGAAACTTGCAAGAATTCGCGATCGCCGAGTTTGATAACGCTAACGCCATCTTTTCCGATATTGCGGTACTTCGTTTTATCTTCACCGATCGGCAGTAAATCAGAGTAAGAAAATTGTGGAGCCATTATTGCGCCGGCTTCTTTGCGGCATCTAACTTCTTCTTAGCTCCGTCCAACCATTCCTGGCAGATCTTGGCTAACTCTTCGCCGCGTTCCCAAAGTTTTAGCGATTCTTCTAAAGTGGCGCTGCCATCTTCAAGTGATTCAACGATTTCCGCGAGTTCGTCGCGAGCTTCTTCATATGAAGGTTTTGCATCTTTTGCGGCCATAGGAGAAATCTACTCTTTCATTTTGATTTAGGTTCAAGAACGCTTGCTCTGGTCTCGCCCTTTGCCGCCCGAATGCGCAGCACAGCGCCAGCCTTTAACTTTGTGGCATCGCGCACAATCTTTCCGTCATCGCTTTGAACCACTGAATAACCACGATCCATAGTTGATTGCGGTGAAAGCGAACGAAGGTGCGCAATGACGCCCTTGATCTCCTTCTTTTCGATTTCCAGCAGCGATTTAAAACCGCGGTTAGAGCGATCGCGAAGCGCATTTAACTCATCAAAGCGAACCTTGACCATAACGCTGGGATCTTTCATAACTGGGCGATTGCGCAACTGTGCGATCTGGTTTAACTCAAATTCAATCGCGGAAACTAAGCGACGATACATACGATCGCGGATCTTATTTATATCGGCGATCTCTTGTTCAATATCTGGCACCACGCGCTTTGCGGCATCAGTTGGCGTTGAGGCGCGATAGTCGGCGACTAAATCCAGCAGTGGTGAATCTTTCTCGTGGCCGATTGCGCTAACAATTGGTGTCTCACAACTTGCGGCTAAGCGAACAAGTGACTCATCGCTAAATGGCAAGAGATCTTCAAATGATCCACCGCCGCGAGTAATGATGATGACATCGACATCTGCGATGCTTTCTAGTTCGCGCAGCGCTTCAGAGACTTCAACAACTGCGGCCGCACCTTGCACCGCAACTTCGCGGATTTCAAATTCAACTGCTGGCCAGCGACGGCGGGCATTTTCAACAACATCTTTCTCGGCATCGGTATTGCGACCGCAGATCAGACCAACTTTGCGAGGCAATAGTGGAAGAGCGACTTTACGATCTGCGTTAAATAAACCTTCAGCGGCGAGAACTCCTTTAAGTGCCTCTAAACGTGCCAGTAATTCACCGACGCCAACTTGGCGAATCTCTTTAGCTGACATGGTGAGCGAACCATTTTTGGTAAACCAAGATGCTTTAGCGTGTATAACTACGCGCGCATTTGCAGGCAGTGGTTGCACTGCAGCTAAAATGTTTTTGTAACACATCACTGAAAGGCTCATATCAACCGAGGTATCGCGCAGGCGCATAAAGGCCATTCCGCCACTGCGTTCGTTGAGTTCTGAGATCTCGCCTTCGATCCAAATTGGACCTAAACGTTCTACATAATCTTTGATCGCCTCAGAGACCACCCGAACTGGCGCGGGGGATTCACTTGAAGTTTCGAACATGGGGCGAGCCTAATAGACTCACGCACATGGCTAAGAGAGTTCTGCTTGCAGCGCCACGCGGATATTGCGCCGGCGTAGACCGCGCGGTTATCACCGTGGAAAAGTCCCTCGAACTCTATGGCGCTCCAATTTATGTCCGCAAAGAGATCGTCCACAACAAGCATGTCGTCTCTACCCTCGAATCCCGCGGAGTCATTTTCGTAAATGAAACCGATGAAGTTCCAGAGGGTGCAACCGTTGTCTTCTCGGCGCACGGCGTTTCACCAGCAGTTCACGAACAAGCTGCGGCTCGTAATCTAAAAACTATTGATGCAACTTGCCCGCTAGTTACCAAAGTGCACCACGAAGTAAAACGTTTTGCCGATGATGAGACTGAAATTTTGCTAATTGGTCATAACGGCCACGAAGAAGTAGAAGGCACAGCTGGCGAAGCACCCGGCAAAGTTCGCATCGTAGACGGTTTAGAAGAAGCGCGCACAATTATTCCAACGCCTGGCAAGAAGCTGGTTTGGTTAACTCAAACAACTTTGAGCGTTGATGAAACTATGCAGTCAGTCGCGATTTTAAAAGAGCGCTTCCCAGAGATTGCCAATCCGCCATCAGATGACATTTGCTATGCAACGCAAAATCGCCAAGAAGCGATCAAACAGATTGCGCCTCAAGCAGATTTGGTAATCGTTGTCGGTTCAACCAACTCTTCAAACTCCGTTCGTTTGGTTGAAGTTGCCAAGGAATACGGTGCAAAGCGCGCTTATTTAATTGATTATGCCGAAGAGGCAGATGACGCCTGGCTAAGCGGCGTTGAAACTATTGGCGTTACAAGTGGTGCATCAGTCCCAGAGATCTTGGTTCGCGATTTACTTGCTTGGCTTGCCGAACGCGGCTTTGGCAGCGTTGAAGAAGTTACTGCAACTCAAGAATCACTCTTGTTTGCTCTGCCACCGGAGCTACGTAAAGATTTAAAGACAGCTGGCAAGTAAGTTAAACGCGCGGCTTTGGCTTGCGCGCTTTTGCTTTCTCATTAAGAAATACAAACCATCCGTAAATTGCGCTGACTGCAAGATATGGCGCGATGCTGGCTAAAGATGCGATGAAATCAAGACCTAATCGAGAAGGCTTGAGACCAACTGTGAGAATTAAATAGAGAAGTACTGTTGCGGCAAAAGCTAGCGGTGGAGTAACTACTGAAACGTAGGTTGTTCCTCTGCGGCCGAAACGAAGTCCGCCATAGAGAACCACGCAGACGATGAGACCAGAGACGATGCCGGCGCCACTGCGGATGAGAAGTTCCAAGCCGGCAAAGAGAGCGATGAAGAATGTTTGTAGAACTACTACGCCCTCTTTTTTAAGGCCAGGGCCTTTAATAATTGGCTTGGTAGTTGCTGCTGTGCTCATTCTTCATCCTCTACTTCTTCGGCATCTATGAAATCTTCTTCGCCGCCGAGTTCGGAGTTCTTTAACTCGCGGACGTCGGCCGGCGCATCTGGGTAGGCGATAGCAAGTTTATCTTTATCGCCCGAGACTCCGTAACTAATAATTTTCGCAGCAGCGCGCTTAACGGTGGATTCGGCGGTAGGTATTAATTCTCCATAGGCTTTAGAAAGTGAGTTAATCGCTGTTCCAACTTTGACAATACGAGAGTGCAGCAAAGTCAGGTCTCTCATAAAGAGCCCAGCAGATTTCGCGATATTTTCTGCGTTAAGCGCCACAGAATTGCGTGCATAAACGTTGCCGATAGTGCGAAGCAAGGCCATCATCGAAGTCGGCGTTGCGATGGTGACATTTAACTTGAAAGCGTTTTCGAGGAAGAGCGGATCAACGCGAAGCGCTTCGGTTAGCAGAGATTCAAAGGGAACAAAGAGGATTACAAAATCTGGCGAATCTTGTGACTCGTGATAACCGCGCTTAGCAAGGGCGGCAACATGGCTGGCGAGATCTTTCTTGTGTTCGATAAATAAACGCTCGCGCTCGGCTGCATCTTCAACTTCGTGCGCTTCGATAAAGCGATCAAAAGGAAATTTGGAGTCGATAAATAACTTGGTACCACCTGGCATGCGCACTGTGATATCGGGAATCCCGGATGAATCATCATCGGTTGTAGAACGTTGTGCGGTGTATTCGACGCCCTTATGTAGACCAGCATCTTCGAGCATTAGTTCGAGTTGTGCCTCACCAAATTTTCCGCGTTTCTGTGAATGTGAAAGCGCACCAGCAATTGCTTTAGTTTGTGCAACAAGTGATTCGTTATGGTTAGACATCGCTTTAACTTGCGAGCGGATATCGGATTCAGCTTCGATGCGCCGACGATCGGCATCGGATGCTTCTTTCTGCAGCTTTTCCATCGCAGTTTTCATCGCTTCGATCTCGCCCGCAAGTTTGGAACCTGCAACTGCGTTATCGCGTTCGGATTTATATAGATCGCGTTCGGCACGAACAGATGCGAACTCTGCTTCGGAGATGCCGGTTGTTGATGTGCGACGACCTGCAATGAAAATCCCGAGGACCAACCCGATGAAGAGCCCGATCACAAGTGTAAGAATGGCCACTACCGCACTTGACATGGGCTTATCGTGGCAGGAAGCACCGACAATCACGCGTAGGCTCTACTCCTTATGAGCCTGTCAATTGGAATCGTCGGACTGCCAAACGTTGGAAAGTCGACCCTTTTTAATGCGCTTACCAAAAATAACGTCCTCGCCGCCAACTATCCCTTTGCCACCATCGAGCCAAACGTCGGCGTCGTGGGCGTGCCGGATGAGCGCTTGGCCAAACTCGCTGAGCTCTTCAGATCTGAAAAGGTGCTGCCTGCTGCGCTCTCTTTCGTAGATATCGCCGGCATTGTTAAAGGCGCTTCCGTTGGTGCCGGCCTGGGCAATAAATTCTTAGCCAATATCCGCGAAACCGATGCGATCTGTCAGGTTATTCGCGTCTTCAACGATGGCGATGTTGTGCACGTTGATGGCCGAATCGATCCAGGCAGCGATATGGAGACAATTAATACCGAGCTTGCGCTCGCAGATCTGCAGACAATCGAAAAAGCTTTGCCCCGCCTGGAAAAAGAAGCGCGTACCAATAAAGAGATTGCGCCAGTTGTAGAAGAAGTTACGAAAGCGCAAGCGCATCTGCAAAGCGGTAAACCACTTTCATCTTCAGGACTTGATCTCGGACTGCTTCGTGATCTGCATCTATTAACTGCCAAGCCATTTTTGTATGTATTTAACGTTGATGCTGCTGAACTAAACGATGGCGATCTCCGTAAGAAGTTAGCTGATTTAGTTGCGCCAGCAGAAGCAATTTTCCTTGATGCAAAAACTGAAGCCGAACTTGCCGAGCTAAGCGATGAAGATGCGCTCGAACTCTTGCAATCAATCGGTATGAAAGAGCCGGGTCTAGCAACGCTTGCGCGGGTTGGCTTTAGCGTTCTTGGTCTGCAAACTTATCTAACAGCTGGTCCTAAAGAAGCGCGCGCTTGGACAATTCATAAAGGTGATACCGCGCCCATGGCGGCAGGCGTTATTCACACAGATTTTCAAAAAGGATTTATCAAAGCTGAAATCGTTAGCTTTAATGACCTAATTGCCTGCGGATCAATGACTGAAGCGAAAGCCAAGGGCAAGGTCCGTATGGAGGGCAAAGATTACATCATGGCCGATGGAGATGTCGTAGAGTTTAGATTTAACGTTTGATTATTTTTGGTAATCAAGCACCGGTGTAATGCTTAGCAATTTCACCGAGAGATTTATCAATTATTTCCAAACCTAACTTTGCATCCGCTTCCGAAATATTGCATGGTGGGCACAAGTGAATACGGTTGAAGTTATTAAATGGCATTAGCCCGTTCTTTCTGCAGGCCGCCACTAATTCGTTCATCGCAGGACTTGATGCGCCATAAGGTGCAAGTGGCGTGCGGGTTGCGCGATCTGTAACTAGATCAACGCCCCAGAAGACGCCCATTCCGCGAATATCACCGATCAACTTATGTTTCTTAGCCATCTCGTGAAGCCCAGGTCCAAGAATCTTTTCACCGATAGCCGCTGCGTTTTCGACCATCTTCTCTTCCTTCATAACTTGAATGGTGGCAACGGCCGTTGCAGTAGCAAGTGGATGGCCCATATAAGTAAGTCCGCCTGGGAAAACAGTTTCATCAAATGTCTTCGCAACATCACCGCTGATGATTACGCCACCAAGTGGGATATATCCAGAGGTAACTCCCTTAGCGAAGGTAATTAGATCTGGAGTAGCTGCAGAGTGCTGGTAACCAAACCATTTACCGGTGCGGCCAAAACCAGCCATAACTTCATCGGCAATCCAAAGAATCTTGTACTTATCGCAGAGCGCGCGAACGCCTTCAAGATAACCCTTTGGTGGAACTAATACTCCGGCTGTTCCCGGAACTGATTCGATCAAAATTGCTGCGATGGTGTTTGGACCTTCAAAGATAATGGTTTGTTCGAGATGTTCTAGAGCACGGCCACATTCTTGGGCTTCGTCGCTGGCCCAGAATGAAGTGCGGTAAAGATATGGACCCCAGAAGTGCACATGGCCAAATGCAAATTCATTTGGAAAACGGCGTGGGTCGCCAGTTGCATTAATCGCAGCACCAGTGTTGCCGTGATACGAACGGTATGTTGAAAGAACTTTATGTTTGCGGGTGTGTAAGCGCGCCATACGTATGGAATTTTCAATCGCGTCTGCGCCAGCGGTTGTGAAGAAAACCTTTGCAAATTTATCGCCAACTAATTCAACGATATCGCGTGCTGCTTGGTTGCGCACTTCGCTGGCATGTTGGGGCGCCATTGTTGTGATTACCGCTGCCTGATCTTGAATTGCTTTAACAACTTTTGGATGTTGATGTCCGATGTTGGTGAAGACCAGTTGTGAAGAGAAATCTAGATAAGTGTTTCCTTCATAGTCCCAGAAACGTGATCCAGCGCTGCCCGAAATCGGAAGCGGCTTAATCGCACCTTGCGCTGACCATGAGTGAAATACAAATTCATGATCATCAGCCGAAATAGCTGCGCTCTTTGCTGGATCGTTTATCGCTTGAGACATCTGCAATCCTCTTCTAACCATTAAATGGCTCGTTCTAAATAGGGATTTAGTATGTAGCAAATCACTCGATTTATGAAGTTTTTTCATCTCTTCTACGCGGGTAATTAGTCCATATGAAGCGCCTTTAGTAGGATCGCACCTTGCCTAACGAAAGTAGTTTTTTGTGTCGAAAAAGCAAGCACACCTAGCCGAATTACCTGAAAAGAAGCGCGAAGACCTGCGCAACGTTGCGATCATCGCGCACGTTGACCACGGAAAAACGACGCTAGTTGATGCCATGCTTTGGCAGTCAGGTGCATTCGCTGCGCACAAGGTTCAAGGCGAAGGCCAAGACCGCATGATGGATTCGATGGATCTAGAACGCGAAAAGGGAATTACGATTCTTGCCAAGAACACTGCGGTAAAGCGCGGCAACACAATTGTTAACATCATTGATACTCCAGGCCACGCTGACTTTGGTGGCGAAGTAGAACGCGGACTAGAAATGGTCGATGGCGTGATCTTGTTGGTTGACGCATCTGAAGGCCCACTTCCACAGACACGTTTCGTTTTGCGCAAAGCGCTAGAAAAGAATTTGCCAGTTATCTTGTTGATCAACAAAGTTGACCGCCCCGATTCGCGTATTGCAGAAGTTGTTGATGAAGCTTACGAATTATTCTTAGATCTAGGCGCTAATGAAGAACAAATTGAATTCCCAGTTGTTTATGCCTCTGCCAAAGCAGGTCGCGCTTCCCTTAAGCGTCCAGCAGATGGTGGAATGCCAGAGGAAACAAACCTCGATGTTTTATTCGACACTATCTTCTCTGCGATTCCGGCTCCGGTTTATCACGAAGGTGCACCACTGCAAGCGCACGTCACAAACCTTGACTCATCTCCATTCTTGGGTCGACTTGCGCTATGTCGCGTTCGCGAAGGTGTTATTAAAAAAGGTCAGAATTTAACTTGGATTAAGACGGACGGAACGCAAGAGCGCGTAAAGATTTCAGAGCTTTTGATTACTGAGGCGCTAGAACGTGTTCCAACTTTGGAAGCCCATCCAGGAGACATCATCGCCGTAGCAGGTATCGAAACAATTACCTTGGGCGAAACTCTTGCCGATCTCAATGATCCGCACGCGCTTCCACTTATTACCGTTGATGAACCATCAATTTCTATGACAATCGGTATCAATACATCTCCTTTGGCTGGCAAGAGCGGAAAACTCCTTACTGCGCGCCAAGTTAAGAGCCGTCTTGATGCAGAGCTCGTTGGCAACGTTTCACTTCGCGTGCTTAATACTGATCGCCCAGATACTTGGGAAGTACAAGGTCGTGGCGAACTTCAGCTAGCCGTTCTTGTTGAAATTATGAAGCGCGAAGGCTTCGAACTAACTGTTGGTAAGCCACAGGTAGTTATTAAGAAGATCGATGGCAAGATTCACGAACCGATGGAACGTTTAACAATTGATGCACCTGAAGAATATCTCGGTGTGCTTACGCAGTTGATGGCGCTTCGTAAGGGTCGCATGGAACAAATGGTTAACCACGGAACTGGCTGGATCCGCCTTGATTACAAGGTTCCATCACGTGGGTTGATCGGTTTCCGAACTGAGTTCTTAACTGAA
>Ga0214923_10009461_pt1 | contig 10147 bp, 9 predicted proteins | sample LL1510_MetaG_FD_177993 | JGI IMG/M metagenome (GOLD analysis project Ga0214923, IMG submission 177993) | Freshwater microbial communities from Lake Lanier, Atlanta, Georgia, United States - LL-1510 | ecosystem: Environmental > Aquatic > Freshwater > Lake | place: USA: Georgia | collected 2015-10-15
AAGCGTCGTTTCAACCCAAACATCCAGACCGTGCATGCAGTTGTTAACAACTCGCCAAAGCGTCTAAATGTTTGCACATCCTGTATCAAGGCTGGAAAAGTTTCCCGCGTCTGATCGCACACTAAACCCCCAATCCCCTCGGCTTTTTGCTGGGGGGATTTTTAGTTGCTGGAAACGTCGTGTGTTCGGTGCCTAATCAAATTGCTGGTCGCGTAACCAATTACGCAAGGCCATCGTTGCCATTACGTCATCGATGTTGTACTTCCGTAGCCAATCCTGGGCCTCGTTGGCAACAGGCTTTACTCCACTAATTGCATCTTTGTACTTCAAGAGCGAGTTGGCTCCCCCGGCATCGTCGGCATGCCAATTGAATCCTGCCAATGGCGCAAGAGTCTTAATCGAGTAATTACAAATCGGTGACTTCGAATTTGGTGGGAACACAATTTTCTGTGCCACTGGAAACAAGTCATACATGTAGTTATCTATGAAATCTTCCATTTCAGTGCTACTTGGAGTGCCTGATAAGTCTGCAAAGTTAATGGCCCATTTACGCCACCACGTTAGCTCGTGAGATGAGTAATGGAAAATACCAATTGTCTTGCCCATGGTCTGTGCCTGCGCAATTTGTTCCTGCAGGTAATTCCACATTCGCAAATACACCGAATGCTCTCCTTCGCGCGAACTCGAGTAGTCCTCAAAAGTTCCTGCTGGTGATTTTTCCCAATCCGCAACAACAGCTCGATCGTGAGTGATGTATCCGTATAAGTAGAGTCGATCAGGCTCAACAGATTCATCAAATCCGATTTCTTGCAGGGCCCCTTGACTGTTTTCTAAATCTATATCGATTTCAATATCAAATGATGGAATGGTGAAATCGGAAACACCAACCTTTAACTCAGGAACTCCAGATCGATAAACCCTGGCTTGTTGTTTGGCTTCTTCTCCAGCGGCATTCAGGGGCTCGTCAAGTTCAGCGAGTTCGCCAATGCTAATTCCAGTTGGCAAATCGTTACGAGCTTTGGCTGGTGTGACACTTGCAAGTAGCGTGACATTTCCAGTGCCCTTGTAGGAAACCATTTCATCCAGACAGATTGGCAAGAATGAACACGTTGGGCACTTCCTTGCATCTCCATCCAACATAGGTAGAGCTGGAGCCGGCACTGCTGGATCGTTATTTCGTTTTAGCGCAGTCTCGGCAACGTGAAGCGCTTCATCGAATTGCAGATCGTATTTTGCAAGTGCGGAGAGCGCAGACTTTCCCCTACCGAATTTCGTTTCAGCTAATTTTGCCCAGGCAATCACGCTTGCATCTCGTCCGATGATTCCAGACCAAGTATCTGGAGAAGCAATTCCGATTGACTCAAGATGCCGTTGATAATGAGCAAGCTGTACCGCATCATCTTCCTTTAAGCGTCCGGCCGTCGGAGTATCTGGAGCAAATGACCCGTCTAAGGCAGGCGCAAGAAACACTTCGTTCGACTTGTTTTCTTTATCAAAAGCGCCGTGACTCTTGATGTCTACCGCAGCCCAAATTCCAAACGGCTCTGGCCCGGTTGACAGTCGAATAAGTAAATCGGGCCGACTGTTGCGCGTATGGTTGTCAGACCAATTGCGTCCAAGGCCAGTGGTAATAAGTTTCTCGGCAGTTTCGCCAAGTACAGGATTAATAATTAACTTGATGGACTCGCTACGAAGTGCATCCACAGTCTCTGATTCACGAAGTTCAGTTGGCAGATCTTTATCAACTACAAAGTGTCCGCGGTTTGAGTCAATCAGATTGGCGATCACCCGAGATTCATGAATAAAACCTTGCTCACTTATCGCCTTAGCCATTGGTGTTTCTGTCGCTAGGTTGCTTAAATCGAACTGATTTGGTGCAAATCGTTTATGCAGGAACTCTGGGCAAGCCAATGCCACACGGGAATCTAGCCTCATGGCTTGATTCTAATTACTTTATGGTTCTTGAAATAGAGGAAACTGGGAATCCAAAACCTTGGAAAAGTAATGTTCTCGAAATTGATTCAACATAGAATCATTGATGCAAATACGTAACGGCGCCTATTATTGCACCTTCGAGATTCGAGGCATTTAAGTGACAGATCCTTCTGCCTGGAGAAAGTTTGTTGCTCAGAAGTCAAGCTACAGCGCGAATGAGTTCGCTGCTTTCTCGAGATTTCGAGCACGCTACAAGCTAGCGCACGGACTGGATTCGATCACCGTAAAATCGATGGCTGAAGCCACCGTTGACTCATACTTCGTTGCACTGCGGGTAACACTTGCTTATACAGCGCTGGAGTCCCTCGAAAATGCTCTTTCTATCGGCCCAGGCACACAAGTGCATAATTCAAAATTACTAGAACGACTCTTACACGAGCGAAACTCAGATATGTGCCAGGCTTTGCTTGATTCAATTGATCCTAAAACTCATCCAAAAGAACGTAAGAAATTTCAAAAACTTCTAGCTGGTGAGTCTAAGAATCTACGTTCCGCTGCATACGCAATAAGAAACCTGATGGCCCATGGAGTTCTAACTGCGAATCGCCTCGGCCTAGACAAATCTCAAGCTCGACGCAAATTATTGAATGACTTTGCTGAATGCGTATTGGCTACAGCAGATACAAGATTCTCAAAGTATGTTTCGAGTCAATAGCCTTACACAGAAAAAGAATGTTGATTCTGCTTGGTCACTCACACAACGGGTTTCATTGGGGTTGTATCGAATGCAACTAATTGGAGATAGTAAATCTAAATGCCCTCGCTGACGCTCGAATTTCAGGCGTGGCAGATTCATTGACCGCAACAATGCCTCGAACATCTTCATCAATGTCCTGAGCCAACCATTCGAGAACCTCTGTTCTAGCGGAAGGATTTTGAGCCACACTGCGGCGAATCTCCGCTGACTTGTCTCTTGACAGTGATTCCAACAGATCCGCAGGACACATTGGATTGCTGGCGACAGCGGCTCGAACATTAGAGCCGCTGAACTCTTCCTTAGGCAATCTCTCTTTCGCAAGCAATCGCAAATTCTCCTTTGGGGTCCTGGTATTTTGAGCAACAACTCTTCGCACCCATTTGTCTTTATCTTTAGATAGCGCAACCAACACTTCAACTGGGGTTTTTGGGTTGCCTGCAATCTCTGATACGAATGTCACGCGGTTACTCTTCAACTTCTGAGCCTCATCAAGAATTTCAAGTAGAAATCCTTTTGAAATTGAAATGTTTCCGGCAACACATTGGCGTACGTACTCATCACTATCGCGCCACAATCTACGCAAGATCCTAAGTGGAGTACTGGGATTTGAAGCTACGCTCCACCTGATGATACTTCCAGTCTCACCTTCGTCACTAGATAGGGCTTCCAGTAGTTCGATGGGCGCTTTTGGATTTAAAGCTACACCTTGCCGAACATTCTCATCACTATCACACGCCAGCGTCATCAAAAGGGTTGCAGGGGTCTTTTCATGTCTTCCTACGGCGGCGCGAACGCTCACCGAATCGTCCTTCGCAAGCAACCGTAGAGTCTTAGCTGGTGCCCGCTCATTGCATGCAAGATAGTAACGAACATCTTCCGACTTGTTTTTTGCCAAAGATTCCATCAGATCCACAGGACATCCTGGATTGCCAGCAACCTGGATAACAACGTACTCGGACCTATCCCGTGCAAGAACTCTAAGCAATTCTTGTGTTGCTTTAGGATTAGCGGCAACACTGTGTCTAACATCTGCGGATTTGTCTTGGGATAGATCCTTAAGCCACTTCAAAGGAATATTTAGGTCTGAAGCAGCCGCTCTTCGATCATCCACCGACTTACTTGTGGCCAGCCTTGTGAATTCATCAATTACTGCAGGGGTGGTTTTATGTTTGACATTAACGGTTGGCTTTTTAGCCTTAACCTTGCGGGTTGGCTTATCCAAAACGGCTAATGCAGATTTCACATTGTCGAAGATGGCCACGCCTGCATCTCCACTTTGGCATTCTTCGTCATCATCCCAGTGCCCCTCAAACTTTAACAAGCGGCTCAAAGTATTTCTCAATCTCTTTCGATCAACTTCTTGATACTCCGGAGCTGATGCAAACTCATGGAATGAATCAGGATCATTCAAAATCTGCGCAAGGGGAAAAGATACGTACCACTCATTGGATCGAAATTCCTCTAAAGTCTCCTTAGCTTCTGCACATAACGCGGTGGAGATCGTCTTGTAAGTTTGGCTGTCCAGATCTCCTACGTTGAGGCTTGCATTAAACGCATGAATGTAGATGAAGTCTGAACGAGTGTATTTAATGAAAGCGAAGCAGTCCGTGCATATTAGTTTCGCTAAACCTGTCTTATAGAAATACTGCACAACATTCTTGTCAGTGGCTGGTAAAGCGAAAAAATCCTGAATCATGTCAGCACGCATTGGGCTTTGCTGTAGGTAGGAAACTATATCGGCAGATGACGTACCGACGTCCTCAAAGATTTTCTTTAGTTTGATAAGCCCATCTTTATCCTCGCGACAACGCGCACAAGAGTTATATCGACTTAATTCCGCCATTTGCCTCAGCCTTTCCAACTATGCCCGTATGGCCTACAACTTTTCTAATCTGACTTTGTTGATTTCATTTCGAATGCTCTCACTACACAATTTGTGTCCAAGTATGTCTTCAAACACTGGCAATTCTTCGGAGCTTTCGCCCTCAAAATCTGGTGATGGATATGGATTCTGTATAAATGCACGTTCAAGTGCTATGGCTGCATCAGCTATTAACGCCACAGATTCAGCATTAATCTGTGGCAAATCAAGAAGCTTGTGAATGTATCCATCTAACATAAGATCGATGCTTGCTAGGCCAGTTCCACCGCCTGGTTCATAATCATCCGCATCAAACTTTACCTCTTCCATTAGGCTCTCAACAATGGACTTCAGGCTGTCTTGACTCATTTGATTTTGATTAACTACGGCTGAATCGATAAGAGTGACGTACGGCATACGATCGTCCAACCAGTCATCGCCACCTCTTTCCCAATCTATGGATCCATTAAACAGATCGACAAGGACTTGTTCCGGCACGTTGTTGTCGGAATCTAAAGATTCAATGATTTCTAAATAACTGGGTGGCTTTAAATACCATTCTTGATACTCAGTGGAATCGCTATCTTTCATTTCTATGCCTCTAAAGATCTTCCAAAATTTGGGATCGCTTTTGGTCAAACTCAGTTTGAGTTATTAGTCCATCCGAGAGAAGTTTTTGCAGATTGCTTAATCGACTACTAACATCTGATTTCCCTGGACCTTCTGCCAAACTAGCAGCGGGCATCGGCAGAACGCATTCCAACTGAACTGTTAAATCCCCCGGTAAAATGCGTTGGCAATCCTTGAGCCAATTGACTGTCCAGGCATTTTGCTCACATTTTCCTATGTCCTCAGTCAAGGAAACGGCTAAGGCGTCTTTCTCATGACTTGTCAATGTTTTGAATAATGATGCAGCTTTTTCATTATCCCCTAATTGCAGAGCCAAAACTGTTGAAAAAATTTTTGACTCCCCTGTTTTCGCTTGTTCAAAGTAGGCGAAGGCTTCGGCAGGGAGCTTTCCACATGAAATTAACGCCAGGCCATGGTTACTTAAAGCTAAAGGCCTAAAGGTCATGTATTGATTTAAATAGTCCTTTTGCAAGTTACTCGGCGGGTTAGAGCATTTGATAAACGTTTCTTGAAACAAATCAACTGCCAACTGGTACGAATTCGGGCCTAAACCCTTCAGTAGGCATGCCCATTGATACGAAATCAATGCTTGCCCATATCCTCGCAAGGCCCCATCCTCATACGCCATAAAAGCTAAATCGGAGCCGTATGGGTATTGGTTTCCTTGCTGGGTAATTTTCCATCCAACATGGAAATCCCCTTCTTTAGGATTACTTTGTTGGGCCACCTTTCCTCTTTTGTGGTTCCAAGCCATGGCGGCGGCGGCGGCGGTCATTCCTAATCCCACGAATTGGTTTTTATCTAGCTCAAATCCAAGGATATTGATTTCTGGATCATCGTCATTTTGAGACATGAGTGGACTATAGCGTAATAGATCTAAATCTGTTGCGTTTTTAATGCACGGGGCAGCTCTGGCTACGCTGTGCCTGCTTCTACCTCAAAGATTTCGCCTAAACAGATACACCGCCTTCGCGAAGTGCATCCCTTAATTGACCGTAGAACCGATCCGACGGTGACTTAGTTACTAGCCTGATTGTTTGGCTCACCGGGACATTGGATCTGATAGCCAGGTCATTGCGCGTTCTTAAGTCTTGAAGCATCTTTGCGGTAGGCGGTTTATCTCGTTTCGAGATGTTGCAATGGGCATGACTCACCACCAAGTTCCAGACACCGTCGATCTCTACCCCGCGCCAAAAGTCAGAGGTCAAGAACTTACGTGCGACGTATGCTCGTGCAATGACATGGTCCACGTGCGGCGTTTCAGGCACGTCAGACAATGGTTGCTCACAATGGAAACACAGTCCAGATTGAAACCCAGTCAGGGCGGGGCGCAGTCTGGAAATCTGTGGTCTCCTGAGCACATTGACTCCAGCAACATCCCTACGCAGTTCCAAGAATTCCCGATCAGCAGATGCAACCACGCCTTGGATGCGAATCGTTCCGCCAATTTCTGGGCTGAATGACGCTTCGACGATATTCCATCGGGAAGACAATTCATCCTTTAAGACAGTTAGATCAGGTGAACTTGCTACTTGCATGAGCTGATCGGAGAACTGAACTACTTGAAGTCCATTTAGTTTCTCTAATGAGTAGAAATCAAAGTCGCGAACAAAGCCATCGGGGATATTGTGAAACTTTTGCATAACCATACCTGGCATAGATTTCATCGCCGCCTGAACTAATAATTCCGTGGGTTGCCCAGTGTGCAGGGTTGTTGCGCGTTCTCGAGCAAGTATTGACAACATGTCTGTAGTACTACTGGGGTCTACGCTGGGACCTTGGGGATACTCACTATGTTTGGCCATTTCCAGTGAGTAGATTCTTGCCAGCTCTTCAAGAGTTACGTGAGTTTTTCCGCTGCTGGCACTCTCCAGCAGCGCATGACCTAACGCAAACTTGTAGGTCCGAGTGTTATCACCTAGAAGTACGATAGTCCGCCATGCAGCCTGAGGTGTTGGGGCATTACTGTAGAAATTACTCATTGCTAATTCGTAACATGCTGAGGTGACAAATATGGGCAAGCTTGTACGTGATTTGATTCCTGAAATAATTCAGGCCTCTGGCCGCTTACCAGAAACAACCATTGTTACTGGTCATGAATACATAGAGGCCCTGAAGGAAAAACTACTTGAGGAGGCCCATGAAGTTTTGGACGCACCAAGTGAAAAAGTAATTGAAGAGATTGCTGATGTTCAAGAGGTCCTCTCAGCATTAATCTCAGCACTGAAAATCAATCTGCAAGAATTGGAACGAGTCAAGCATTCAAAGCGCCTAGAACGTGGTGGCTTCACTGCAGGAATAATTCTTCATTAGAAACTACAGAGACCACTTCGTCATTTCCTTGTAGGTGCGCAGGATCTTTAGTTGCTGGAAAAGTGATCCCAGCCTTTGCCGGAATAGGTTTCACCATCAACCGTTACAACTGGTTCGCCTTCTTCAACCAAACCAATGATGGTCCAGCCCGATGGAACATCGAGTGCGGTTTTGAATGTTGCAGCGAATGCATGGTCTTCCCCACCCGTCAATATCCATTCCAGGGCGTTGCCATTGAATGCAGATGCGGCTGCGGCTAGTGGTTCAGGGATTTCAAATTCAACTGTTGTGATGTTTATCGAAACTCCTGAGGCTTTTGCAATGTGACTTAAGTCGGCAACTAAGCCATCACTGATGTCGATCATTGAAGTTGCATGCGTTGCTAATCGCACTAATTCATATGGAGGTTCTGGGACTCGATGGGCTCCAACTAAAACTCGTGGTGATCTAAATCCACGAGAAAGCATTAGCAATCCAGCTTGCGCGAAACCAAGTCTTCCAGCCAGGGCTAAAACATTTCCTGGCTTTGCGCCAGAGCGAAGGATTGCTGTTCGCTCACCAAGTTCGCCGAGTGCAGTCACGCTGATTGCAATACTGTCACCACGAACTATGTCGCCGCCAACTACAGTCACGCCAACTATTGCGGCTTCTTCACTTAAACCGTCTGCTAATCCCATAACCCAAGTCACGGGAGTATCAGCAGGAAGTGCAAGTCCAACTAGCAATGCTGTTGGTGTTGCACCCATCGCAAAAATATCTGCGAGATTTTGGGCTGCGGCTTTGCGTCCAATGTCTTTTGCTTCCGACCAGTCCAAGCGAAAGTGAACGCCTTGGGTCAACATGTCTAGGCAGGCAACAACATTGCCGCCTTTGGCTGAAACCACTGCAGAGTCATCGCCAATACCAACTGGCACATTCTCAGTTGAGGATTTGGCTAACCGAGCGGCGATTGCATCAATGAGAGCAAACTCGCCTAATTCGCCTACGGTTTGCCCACCGAATGATTGCTCAGCCATGTGTTACACGTTAGCGCGATTAGCGCAGACCGACACCACGGCGAAGTGCATCTTGAACTAAGGCATCCACAAGTGCTGGGTAATCAAGTCCGGTTTCGGCCCACATCCGCGGGTACATCGAAATTGGAGTAAAGCCAGGCATGGTATTGATTTCGTTAATCACAACATCGTTTCCGGTTACAAACATATCGACACGGGCAAGGCCCTCACCGTCCATTGCTAGGAATGCCTTGATCGCAAGTTCACGAAGTTTTTCATGCAGCACCGGATCCAGATTGGCTGGCACGGATAACTCAACTGAGTCATCTACATACTTAGCTTCAAAGTCATAGAACTCATGGCCATCACGCACGATGATCTCGGCGCAAACACTTGCCTTCGGTCCATTCGCAGTGCCTAAAACGCCACATTCAATTTCGCGAGCATTTTCGATGCTGGCTTCCACAATAACTTTTGGATCATGAATCCGGGCTGCCTCAATTGCTGCTACTAATTCATCATGAGATTTAACTTTGCTAATTCCAACGCTAGATCCGGCGCGACACGGCTTAATGAAAACAGGTAATCCCAAAGTCTTGATACGAGCCAAGCATTCCGATTGATCATTAACCCATTGCACATTGCTTATGACTTCGTAGGGACCGATTGGTAGTCCAGCAGATTGCATCATTGCTTTCAGATGGGCTTTATCCATGGCAGCAGCTGATGCGAATACACCAGAACCAACATATGGAATACCAGCTAACTCGAGAAGTCCTTGAATCGTGCCATCCTCACCCCAAGGTCCATGGAGAACTGGGAATGCCACATCTACTTGCTGTAAAACTTCTGGAATTCCTGATTGAACGACTAATTCAGTTGCAGTTGGATCTGCCGTGAAAAGAACTGCTGAGTTTGCAGAGTTCACTTCTGGGAAAGTGCCATTTTGAATTGCTAACCCATCAGCGTTATCTGCTTCAAGCACCCATTTTCCAGATTTAGTTATGCCAATTGGCACCACTTCATAACGGGTCCGATCAAGGGCACGTAGAACACTTCCTGCTGAAATACAGGAAATCGAGTGCTCGCTGCTGCGGCCGCCAAAGATTACGGCAACCCGAATTTTCTTACTCACCTGACTAACGCTACCGAAACAAATACAAATCCAATGGCACTAGTGTTTTCCTTATGAACGCGCCGAAAAATCATGGTCACGAGTCCTTTAAGAATTTAGATACTGCTGCGGTTCAGGCCGGGCGTCCTCCTGCGACGCCAGATGGTCCGATCAATCCGCCCATTGTGTTGTCTAGCACTTTGCATGCAGGTGGACCTTACGGCTACATGCGCGATTGGAATGCAACTCTTGACTCGTTGGAGAAGGCTATCGGCGCACTTGAAGGTGGACACTGCACTGTTTTCTCAAGCGGCATGGCAGCAGCAAATGCCATCTTCGATTTATTCCCGCAAGGAAAACCGGTCGTGGCGAGTCAGTACTCATACACCGGTGTTGCAGTGCGACTTCAAGAACTGCATGACCTTGGTCGAATCGAATTGCGGTTAGTTGATGTAACAGATGACGCGGCGGTCAAGGCAGCAATTGCAGGCGATGGCAACCCGGCTTCGTGGGTTTGGATTGAAACACCAACAAATCCAATG
>Ga0214923_10009462_pt1 | contig 10147 bp, 7 predicted proteins | sample LL1510_MetaG_FD_177993 | JGI IMG/M metagenome (GOLD analysis project Ga0214923, IMG submission 177993) | Freshwater microbial communities from Lake Lanier, Atlanta, Georgia, United States - LL-1510 | ecosystem: Environmental > Aquatic > Freshwater > Lake | place: USA: Georgia | collected 2015-10-15
AACAGCCTTACGGATGTTTGCAGAAGTGATTGTATCTGTAGCAGCAATTGTTACTGTGTTAGTACGTGTGCCACCATAGATGACGTTAGTACCACCACGAAGTTCAGTCTGTGCGACTGTATCAATCGAACCTGCAAGGTTGAAAGCGATAATGTTAGCAATCGCTGGGTCTACATCAGCAAGGCTGAAGAGTTCCAAAGCGCGTGTAACAAGGACTGAGTTACCATACTCTGCAAGAGTAATAGTAACTGAAGTAGGAGCAGCAATCTGAACAGAGTCACGCTCTGTAGATTCTGTGAGAGCAGTTGTCTGTTCAGACAAATCTGCGTATAATTGTAGAACTACGGTTGAGCCAGGGTTTGCTAATTTGGTAGGTTTTTTATCTGCGACACTACGAATTAGGGGTTCTGAACGCAACGCGAAGTCTAGTAGACGGTCGTACGCCTTTTGGACGAGACCTGCTCCACCAGCGGTACCAGCAAGATTGCCAGTTGACGAGGTATATGCATTAGCCATTGTGTGTTCACCTCCAAGGTGAATAGGAAATTACTATGTATTTATTGCTGTGAGTAGATAAGTGCTGACAGTTCTTCTGCAGAGGCTGCATTATTAATTCTGTCTAACAAGTTTTCTGCTCGGTCAGGGGTCATACCAAGTTGAGTAACTACATCTTGCTGCCGTAAGGCTGCACGGTTAAGTTCTTTTTCTTGTGTATCCTCTGGTTGTACTAATCCAAAGAGGTCGCCATTATCTTCAAGCCAGGTATTAACCGACTCTTCGTTAACGTCTTCCAAGTCTTTAAGGATTAAACGTTGTGCCTTTGGATTGACACCCTTCTTGTCTAGAACGTCTTTGACTACACGCTCACGCTGCGCCTTGGAAAATCCCTCAAGTTGCTCAGTAAGTTCTTTGATACGCTTTTCGTCAGAACGTTTGGCTTTCCGTAACTTTTTAAGTAAGTCACTTCCATCCATCTGTACATCAGTGTCGGTATCTTGGTCGTCTTCGTCTTCGTCCCAGTAGTTGTTGCTCATAGCAACCCACCCTTCTATTCGTTTGAATCGCAAACCACGTGGCTGTTCGGGGAAACAGTACGGCTTTTGCTACCAGTCTTATACGCTAACGGTGCTGGTGTATCCGTTAGGATTCTAGAATTGTCCTGAAGAGGATTGTTTATTTAAATACCCAGTTGAGAATGAACCCCTAGAAGTTCCAGCGGAACCACTAAGTCTTGCTTTTTCTTGTTCAGAAATTAAACGTAATCTTTCTAATTCATCTGCAGATTTACCAAATACTGCACTCTGTGCCTGTTGTTGGGTAAATTGACCACCAGTAAGGTTAGCCAGTTGATTGGCTCGGTTAAGTTGTTTAACTTCACCAAACCCTTTAAGCGCACTTTGGTAATCATAACCAGATGCTGCCAAATTCTTTGCTTCTTCTAATCCCAGTCCACCTGCAAGAAGTGGATTACCTGCACCTTGATATGCTCCAAGTCCTTGTTGTTCTGCTGCTGCAAGAACTTCCATACCAGATAATTGCTTGCTAAGTTCTACTGCGCCAGATTCGCCAGTTAGTAAAGCCTGTGCAAGTTGAGTTCTATCTAATGTTGGGAAATAACGATTTACTGTACTTTTTGCTTGGTCGGGCAACTGGTCAATTCTAAGGAACACTGAGTTAATTCTATTTGTAAATTCCGCTACGTTAACGCCTTTACCTAAAAGGTCACCTAAAAATGATTGTTTGTTAAGTGAAGATAATCCAGCCTGATTTAAAACATCACCCATCTTGGCTTCGGATGCTGTATATTCTGCAATAGTTGGAACCGTTACCGCCACACCAGAATTCAATTTATCTTGAAGTGCATATATACCACTAAAACGAGATGTAAATTCTTTAAGGTTAGGATTATTTCGTCCTTCTTGAATAGCCATATTAAGAGCCTCAGTAACAGAAGAACCACTTGTGTAATATGGATTAACTAAATTATATAATTCATCTGCCCAAGGTTTAGCAATTTCTGCTGCGCCAAAAAATAGGGCAAGAGTATTTTTAAAAGTATTCTTTGCAAGCGTTGGTCCACCTTGAGTTGTAACTCCAGTTGGTCCTGGAACTATGGTAACTAAACCAGTACCAGTACCAGAACCAGCAGTATCAAAACCTGGAACTTGTAAATTAAATGAGTTTGGTACTTCTAATCCACCAGTCCATTCAGAAAGTCCATCTGTCCCATCTTCATATTTAGGAACATTATATACCCCACCAGTAGTTGGCTGAGTCCATTGAAAATATCCAATTATTTTTTTAGAAGATGGTGTTACTGAAGAACCCATTAATTTTCTATTAGCGGCTAATTTAACATCGTAAGCACCAGATGCTTTTGCAATTTCCGCAGATGTTTTATACCCTGGATTATCTTCAAGAACTTCAGTGTATCCACCCTTGCCATCAGCAATTTTTACATAACGCATTGATGCTGTAGTTGCGTCTCTACCTGGAAGGTATGTAAAACCTAAATCTTCTAAACGAGTACCTACTGACGGATAGGCTACAACCGCAGCCGCCGCTTGGGCTTGAGCGGTTTGTGCTTCAAGAAGTCTGGCTTGTGCGGCAGGTGGGAGTTTGGTTATGTCTACATTAGAAAGATTTGTAGTTTGAGATTTTCGTGTTGGTTGTAGTATGGCATCATCTGGGTTATAAGCCCCTGTGCCTGTTTGGTATGCCATTATATTGGGTATCCCATCGCGCTTGCCATACTCGTAGCGGCACTTCGTGCTGCCTCATTTTTCCAAGTTGTCTTTTCGGATTCTGGACTATTTTTTAGTTTAATTATAAAATCTGCCATAGATGGCATATCGGCTTTTCCAGCAAGACCATCTGGACGTGCATACCTATCCAGATAGGGATTAGTTAAATCAATTGTAGTAGGGTCAATTTCAAACCATTTAGCAATTTGAGTTACTGCGGGACTTAGTATGTCCATTACGCTTAAACCAGGATTTGCCTTAAGACGTGATGCCAACAATGGATAATATTTTGATGCTTCATCTGCAAATTGAATCTTAAGTGCATTAATATCTTCTTTTCCAGAAGCAATATTAACTGCTATCTTACTAACTTCTGCATCACTCAAGTAGTCAATACCATTACCACGAAGGATTTGTTTAACGCTTGTTAAGGCAGTAATTGCTTTAGTCGGTAATTTAGTAACATCATTAAAATTTACTTTAGCCCAAAGCCAGTTTTCAGCAAATGTTTTAGGGTCAAATACATCGGGTGTTACTACTGTTTCTGTCCCACTTGCAGTAACGGTTCTTTGGGTAATCTTCCCAGAGGAACCAGCGGCTTCTTTAATTTTAGCCGCAAAGTCTGCTCTATCTTTATCGCTAAGTTGTGTAACATCAAAACCTATATTTGAAGCAATATTATTAAGATAAGCATTTGCAGTAACTGGGTCATATTCACGTATCTGAGTACCAGTAATTCCAGTATTAATTGGGGTATTTGCTGCTAATGTCTTAAGTACATCCCAAGGTGTTTCTTGTTTTCCACCTTTATATGAAGCAGTTGCTCCATCTACCAATTTATCCCATAATGATTTTGCAGCGTTTACAGTCGGGACTGTATTTGTGGCAATTAGTTGTTGAGCAAGGGCAGTTTGTTCTTCTTCGGTTAATGTAGCAAAAGATTTTTTGGCTGTAGTAGCCTCAACTTTAATAAGGTTACCCTTTGAATCAACTGACCAAATATAAGTTTTTACTTTGCCTGTTTTGTTAGGAATGAAAGGTAACGCACCTGCGCCTGGAATACCTTTGGCTGCTGCTGCTTTGGCTTCTGCTTCTGCTTTCGCTTTTGCTGCTGCTTCGGTTGCGGCTGACATTATTTGTTCTCCTTAGCAGTCTGTACAATTGTTTCTTTAAGGGTATCATTCATAAAGTATGTATCAATTAATCTAGCCAATGCTGGGTCCCAATCTTTTATAGTATCTTGAAGATATTTAATCCAAGCCTTTTGAACTATGCCCTTACTGCCAGACGGAACATCTTTATATAATTTTGCATAATCATCACGATAAGACATAAGTGCTTTAGCGGATTGCCAAAATAAAGAACTACCATATTCAGCCATATACTTTTCATCATTAAGTACAATTTTCATACCATTAGAATATTTAACTGCAGCATTTCCGCTTGCGCCATCTTGGTACTCAATACCCCAAGATTGATTTGCCTTGCCAAGAGTTTTTGCATACTCACGTAAGCCATCAACTAATTCTGGAACACTAAGGTAACTTGAATAACCAGCCTTTATAGCAGCATTATTATAATCATTTTTAAGATTTGTATATGCTTTCCAAAAACGTGATTTCTCAAGTTCATTTTCAAGTTGTACTGATGTTTTGATTGTATTGTTTAATACATCTCCACCAGGTAGTTTTCTGTTTGGGTCATCAAGAAACTTTCCAACTTGTGGGTCGGTGCCTAGTGGCAAATCTGCGGTCATAAGACTAACAAGTTTGACATCGGCAAGTTCTAGTTTTTTAGCCAAAGCAGAATGAGTTTCCCAAATGCGTGAAACCACCTCTTGACTTCTTGGAATATAAATAACTTTTGATGCCATTTTTTGTTTAAGCACATCACCAGAAATAGAACCTTTTGGAAGTTTAAGTGTTAAGTTAACATAGTCTTCCGCAGCCTGGGCTGCATCAGAGCGAGATAAACCTTGTGCTACAAAAGAATCAGCCTTTGCATTAAATAAATCTTGGAATATAGACGCTGGCTTGGTTTCAACATAAGCGGGAGAACCAATAAGAGAACCAAACTGCCAAGCGGCTTTTAATCCATAATTTCTTTTTGCTGCATTTAAAATACTTTTTTCGGTTGGCTTAGGACCCAAACCTGATTCATAAAGAATTGTTTGATATTTATATTGACTTAATAAAGAATTTGTAAAATCAATTGTTCCATCATCACCAAAGAAATACTTACGTGCATTTGCCCACCAACCAGGAGTCATACTTTTACCTTGTTGAATGATTGGATTTGTTTCTACTCCAAATGGAAATAACTCTTCATATGAATAACCAGGCAGATGTCCAATTGTATCATTAACTACTTTTTTGACAATCTTGTCATTGCCTTGATGTAAATTATATATTTGTCCCAATAGTAATGGGACTACATAAGATGGTCCAGCAAAGTTAACAGCAAAGTTTGTAGCACGAGCGTTAAACATCAACCCCTTGCCAGCGTTGATTCCCATTTCTTTGGTTCCTGGAACTACAAAGAAATCAGCATCAAGAGGATTATCTACTGGATTACCATTTTTGTCTACACCAAAAGTATTATAAAGACTATAATAATTATTTACTAATACGCTAAATCGTCCTGGGTTTTTTATTGCTAACCTTGAGTAACGATAGATGCCACTTGCCGAGGCGGTAGGAAATGCCAATAAGGTCCGTGCCATAAATAATGCACGATTTTGACGACGAATTGAATAGAATGTTTTTTCAAGTTCTTTAACAACTTCAGTAACGGCGGCTTGGCGAACGCCATTTATAACACTTGAGGTTATTTCATAACCTTGACTATACAAAGTTTGTAATTTTTCAGTTGCTATTGTTTTATATTGTGTGCTAGCCCAAGCATAACGAATTTTATTTTCTGGAGTTGCTAACTTAACCCAAGCCGCCGTAGTAAGACGGTCTATGGTATCTGCAAAGTTTTGTCCAAAGCCAGATTTGATAGAATAGTTAACATCTAGTGGATGAATTGGAACAATTTTTCCTTCTGCCATAGCACCCTTAAGTGCCATAGTTAAATCTCCAGCAACAACTTCTCCAGTAGATGCAAGAGCCTGTGCTTCCGCGCTTGGTAAATAACGATTTACATAAGCAATCTGGTTATCAATAATTGACACAATATCACTATGGTTTTTACCAAACTCATACGAATAAGAACGACCCTGGCGGGTAGCACCCCAGGCTAAAAGGTCTGCCCTGCTCTGACCAGCAAGGATTCTATTAATTAAAATATCTCCACGCATATAATTATTTACAACATATGCAAGTTCATCAAAATAAAGAGGACTTGTTATATCCGTAACATCTTGTGGTCCTTTTCGGTTAAACATATTAACCTTTTGACCGAATATTTTATCGCCAGTGAATTCAATTTGACGTGTGTGAGTGTTTGCAATTTCACTTTGATATGCAGTTCCAAGATTTTGTTTATTGCCAAAGTTTGGTATATTTTCAATCTTTTGACCATTAGCCATTGTTGCGGTAAACATATCTGATTTTTTAGTATCAACAATTTTATTACTTGATACAGAAAATTTGGCTTCTTTGCTAAGTTGTAATTCAGAAAAACCTTTAATTGAATTTTCTAATGTTTTGTACTGTTCGGCAATTACTGTGTTAATTTTATTAAGATTAGGTGCAAGAGTATTAATATCACCAGCCACTGTGCCGAGTTGGGCTTTGGCATTGGCAATAGCAGAAGCATATTGAGGTTTGTTTAAAGATTCAAGATATTGAGTTCTTCTTGTTAGGTTATATAGAGAAGGTATTTCTGTAAATGTAGCACTAAATTCAGGTGCGGCAGCATTTAACTTTTCTTCAATATCTCTAACTAATCTTTCAGCAGCACGAAGTTCTCGTTTTACAATTTCCCCATTAGATAATTTAGTTGCTGGAGAAACACCTTTTGCGTCTACAAAATATTGAATCCATTCAGCAACGTGATTATCAAGCATCTGAACTGCTTCATTATATTCATTAGATAGATTTTTAAAATCATTTACTAACGCACGTTTTTGTGGTGATGCAATATTTTTTGTAGCATTAAGTACTTTTATAGTTTTATTAGTCGCATCAGTTATAATGCTTTTTGGATATGATATAAAATTGTCTACTATAACCTTAGAGCCAAGAGAAAGTGTAGAAACCAAAAGAGGCTCAATAATAGAGTTTTTGCCAATATAAGATGGTCTTACTAATTGAGTAAACGAAAATGTTCGGTTTCCTAATTCAAATAACCAATCACCAGAAGCAAAAGTAATATTTTTTGTTTTTCCAATAAGATTTTTCTTAGCATTAATAATTTGTTTTTCAATTTCGCCTACTGGAATCAATGGTGTTGAGTTGCGAATTTGACGTTGAGTTTCTGGGTCAACCTTAATACGCACGCCGCTTGGGTCCATAGCATATGAGTCTCTACCAAGGTCAGTGTGATAACGATTTATATTATTCATAGCATCATCAACAAAAGCATCAACCTGACTCATACGAGTAATGCCTTGAGTCCTGGCTACATCTTGAACAAGTTTTTTATTAAGTTCATCGGCAATTAAACCACGTTCAGAATCACTTTGTGCTTCTAGATATCTAGCAATAAATCGTTTGCGATAATCACTTGCCGAGATTGATTCAATTGGAGAAAGTTTAATTAAATTTTTACCATTTTGAAATACTTTAATATCATCAAAATGTGCATTAAATTCTTCAATAGCATCAAGTGGTCGTATTCCAGAATTGGTTACAATACCTCTTGGCATTTTTGTAGTAACAATTTTAATAAGTGCAGTAGGTGCACCTACGCGACCAATAATATGTTGACTCATTCCACCAACATTTGAATAATCACGAGTTACTGTTCCAACACGGAACTCAGAAGCACGAGTTCGTGCAGTTACATAAATACTTTTGCCAATAATTGGCTCAGATGGTTTGTAATTTTTGCCTAACACGCGAGGAACTGAATCAATTTGTCCAGGTACAATCCCCCTGGCAGCCATCTCAGCAGTTATCGGACCAGTGATTGGTTCATCTCTTAAAAATGCGTCATATATTTCTTGATGTTTTGGATTCTTTGCAATAGAATCATCAAAAGCATTAGCAATACGATTGCGTTGTTCTACCGTCATTGGGCGATAGACACCATTGGCTATAAAGTCTGCTTGCATTTCTTTGCTAGAATCGCCTAGAATCCATAAATCATCAGACCGTTTTGCGGCGGTAAGGCGTTCAATTGCTGGACCATAACCTTTATCAGCAAGCATAAAATCACGAACAATTTTAGGGTCTTCAGTCTGAACTACCAAGTTTGCAAGGCGTGGATTATTTGAATGTGGTTCAAGTATGTCAAGAATGTCATTTATATCTTTAGAAGCAGCAAGTCTTGTTACGTCAGAACCAAGTACGGTTTTAGTTGTCCCTGTAATGTGGTCATCAATAAGTTTTTCAAACTTTGGAAGAGTTGCAGCATCGGCTAACTTAAGTGTATTTTGAAATCCTGCCGCTTTAGCGCCAAGTTTTAATGCAGAAAATGCACCAGTAACACCCGCTTGAATTGCAATGTTACCAACTACAGCATCTGTTAAGCCACTCATATAACGACCAAGAGTATTATCAACAAAATTCTTTTGTATATCTTGGTCATCCCAAAGATTTACTTTATCAAGGTCTAAACCTTTTTCTTTTACAGAATCTGATAATCCCGTTACGTGAAGTAATGGATTATAAAGTGATTTAGTAAGGGCAACACCTAAAGAAACTTTTTCACTTCTATTATATGCTGCTTGAACATCTGATAGTTGAAATCCAGTTTCATATTGACCAGCATCGTATAAAGGACTTGTTGGGTCAGACAGTAGGGATGCTGCTGCAATTGGACGTTTTATATAAGGACTAAAAACTTTCTTTTCGGCTATAACACCAGCCTGAAGCAATGGGTCATACCGTTCAATTTCAGGTTGCAAAGAACTTGTATTTACATCAATCATTGATTTTGAAGCAGCGGCAGTTAGCCCACTGCCAGATGTAATTTGTGGAAATGCAATTTGTGCGCCAGCCTGAGCAATAATTCCACCAGGTCCACCGCCAATTGAACCGCCCACATTGGTAAACCCTTGAGCAACTCCAGAACCAACTTTACCAAGTGCGCCAATTACTGGTTTAACAATTTGACCAGCAAGTGGTGCGGTTGCTTCTATTGCTTTTCCAGCAACAGTTGCGGCTCCGCCAACTATGCCACCTTTTGCAATACCTTTTAAAACATCGGTAAATTCATTCCATAATGACATTATTCACCGCCCTTTGGGTCGGCACCAGTTATTGAACGAATAAAAGTATCTCGTTCTTCTGTTGATTTCCAACCAACTGTTGACAGACAAAATGCAACACCAAAGTTTTCGTATCCAAGAGAATTTGAAAACTTATCTAAATGGTCAAAAAAAGTATTTTCCATCCACTGCATTAAATAACCTGACTTTTAAGAAAGTTCACAAATCTTTTGTAGGAATCAGGTGCACCCTGTACGCGGGAAGCATTGATTAAGTCTGGCATATATCGTTTAATTAAATCTACATTTTCAATTTGTCTACGGTCTGAATTAAGACTGTTTGGCAATACTTCAGAACCAGCACCGCGACCAAAATCAACTCCGTGAGAAACTGGGACTGACGTGTCAGTGCCTTCTGCATTAATTGGAGTAATGCCAGAGAGTAAACCTTGAAGTGAAGACATATCGTTTCCACCTTGTGGCGCTTGTCCAGCAGGAACTTGAGGTGCTGGAGGTGGTGTTGGTGCTGTTGCCATTCTTGCCCCTCCCGCTTGTTCTGCTAATTTTTTATTTTCACCGTATTTAAAACCTCTATAGTTTGGCTTTGCTTGTCCTGATTGTCCAGCACCGCCAGTTGCAGATACATTCATTGGGCTATATTGAGGACCGCCATTAGCACCACCGCTATTTTGATTACCAGCCATCAGTCTTCGTCCTCATCATCTAAATAGTTTGCAATGTCTACATCTTTAGGCATCTTATAAGATACCCAATCTGGATAAGACATTTTATCCATCATAATTGCCAGTGCAAGACTTTCGGTAAATCCTGATTTTCTTAATGCTTTATAATATTCATTAAGCCATATGCAGTAGGTTTCTAATGCAGAAAAAGAATCTTCTTTAACTGTTACTACTTTTTTTGGTTTCTTTGGAGTTGGCATAACCTACCTCCGACGAATTGTTCTTACACTTGAATTTGCATTTCCACTACTTGTTAAACTAGAGAGTAAACTTTGAATATCTGGTGTTTGTTGTTGCATTTTCATCGGTGCCCCACCTTGGTCAGGAGGAATAGAACCTCCT
>Ga0214923_10009463_pt1 | contig 10147 bp, 7 predicted proteins | sample LL1510_MetaG_FD_177993 | JGI IMG/M metagenome (GOLD analysis project Ga0214923, IMG submission 177993) | Freshwater microbial communities from Lake Lanier, Atlanta, Georgia, United States - LL-1510 | ecosystem: Environmental > Aquatic > Freshwater > Lake | place: USA: Georgia | collected 2015-10-15
TCATCATGACGAAAGTCATCCATCTCATGAGGAAGGCGATCATCCATCTGATCATAATGATGCTCCAGAGGAGACTAAATAATGCACTCAATTCCAAAACTAAACGATTTCTTATCAATACTTCCTGCCCTGATTCTAGTAATAGGAGCAATCATTTTTTTAATCGCTCAATTTTTCTTTCATTCAAATGACCACAGGGTACTGAGATTCATTACTGGTATTCTTTTGTTGGCAGGAATATATTATAATTTTGATGCAAGATCCAATCCTGGTTTAGGTGACTATTTTTCAGGTCAAATTAGAATTTCAGATTTAACAATATACCTAAATGCTATTTACTTAGGTACGGCATTTATGACAATTATTGCTTCTCCTAGAATTTTAAATCAACATGGTATCACATTTCCCGAATTTTATCCCCTCATATTATTTGCTGTAACTGGTATGTTTTTTATGACTGCAGGTGGTGATTTTATAGTAATATTCATAGGCTTGGAGTTACTTTCAATTGCATTGTATATTCTAATTGGAATGGCAAAAAATGAGATTTCAAGCCTAGAAGCAACCATGAAATATTTTCTTTTAGGTGCCTTTTCTTCTGGATTTATGTTAATGGGAATCGCATTCCTTTTTGGTGGAAGTGGTAGCACAAATTTAGCCTCAGCGTTAAAACCGGTATTTCAATTCGAAATTAATACTGAAGTTAGTTTATATTCTCGAATGGGACTAGGATTATTTTTTGTGGGTGTTTTTTTTAAGATCGCTCTTTTTCCTTTCCATTCATGGACTCCAGATGTGTATGAAGGTGCTCTTACTACCATGACAGGATTTATGGCTTCAGGGCCTAAAGCCGCGGCTATGGGACTTCTTCTTGTGATATATTCTTATATACCTGAGGTTGATACTAATGATTTTTGGGCTCACTTGGTAGGAATTATTGCTATTTTGTCAATGACTTTTGGAAATATATTAGCCTTAAGGCAAGAAAATTTAAAGAGAGTTTTGGCCTACTCTTCTATTTCGCATGCGGGTTATATTGTTGCAGGGATTGCCTGCGGAGCTAAGGGTGAGGTTCTATATTATCTAATAATGTATGCTTTTATGAACATTGCTGGATTTTCATTAATTGCATATTTAGAAAATGGTAAGTTAAATATTACTTACTCATCTTTGAAGGCTTTGGTAATGCAAAAACCTTTTACAGCTTTTGGGTTATTGCTTGTATTTTTTTCTTTGGGCGGAATTCCTCCTCTCGGAGGATTTTGGACAAAAGTATTTTTATTTCAAAAAATTGCGGTATCGGATAATTCATTGAATCGGGTATTATTGATTGCAGGTGTACTTAACTCTGCAATAGCTATTTATTATTATCTTAGAGTAACTGTAAATGCCTTTATGACCGAAGAAAATGGAGATGCTACAGTAGAGGTAATCCAGGGTAGTTATGGATTAGCCTTTACATCAGTTTTTTCTATATTGGTAATAAGTTTTAGCTGGATACTATTTCATCCTTCCCATTTATAAACCAACCTCACTCCCAATTAAAAGGATTGGGAGTTTAATTTAATCTATCTTATCATAATTTACAGTTTTATTCTTTATATTAAACTTTCATTAATTAGTAGAATATCTTTATATTAATCTCATGTCTTTGTAATAATATTGTAATAATTATAGATTATTGTTACATCATAGAAATATAAAAAGTTAAAGTTCCCCTTGGAGAAAGTAATGAATCTTACACAAAATGGATTAAATGTTTTGGTCGTTGATGATGAGGAAGACATCCTTGAGTTAATTAAATATAACTTAGAGGAAGAAGGGTTTAGTGTTTCAACCTGTAAAAACGGGTTGGAGGTTTTACCAAAAATTGAAAAGAATTCTCCTGATTTAGTCATTTTGGATGTGATGCTTCCGGGCATTGGTGGGATTGACCTATGTAAAAAAATAAAAGATAAGCACACAATGCCAATCATTATGGTCACAGCTAAAACTGGAGAAACAGATGCTGTTTTAGGCTTAGAGTTTGGGGCTGATGACTATGTGAGAAAACCATTTAGTCCAAGAGAATTAATGGCGAGAGTACGCTCAGTACTTAGGAGATATATTTCACCTAGTGAAGAAGAAAAAACTTCTAGTATTACAATTGGAAAAGTTTTTCTTAATGGAGTTGCGCATAAGGTCTATGTAGACTCTGTAGAAATTGATTTAACTTTATTAGAATATAAGATACTATTTCTTTTTATGTCAAATCCAGGAGTTGCTCTGACAAGGGATAAATTATTAGATAAAATTTGGGGTCATGATATATTTGTTACAGACAGAGCAGTAGATGTAAATATAAAGAGGCTTAGAGATAAATTAGGACTAGAAAAAAATAGACTGGAAACTGTGAGAGGGGTTGGTTATCGCTTTAATAATGCGTAGTTTCTTTTCAAAAATATTAATTAGCAATTGGTTATTTTTAGTTGTTTTACTTTTGTCGGCAATCATCGTTCTTTATATAACTACTAAAATTAGCAGTACATACTATATTATTCTATTTATTTCCTATCTTGTCTTCTCCCTTTACGTTGCCTTTCACATATCATATAAAATTGCCGAGAGTGTTACAGAGCAATTGAAAGCCCTACAAGAGAGAACTAGATTAATTAATGCTGGCGAATTTAATTCAGCATTAATTATGACTAATATTTCAGAATTAAGTGAACTTTCACTTTCAATAAATGCGATGTCTGAAAGATTAAAACTCCAGTTCAATGCATTAAATATTGAAAAAGAAAAGTTTAATTTATTACTAGAAAATTTAAAAGAAGGGGTATTTGCTATAGATAAAGAGAAGAGATTACTATTTCAAAATAAAAGTATTCCTAGGCTTTTAATTCCTGAAGGATCTCAGTCCAGAACAATTGATATAGTAATTAAAGAAAAAAAAATTTTACAATTTTTAAATCAACATATCGCTAATGAAACCGAGGGAAAAATAAATATTGAATTAAATAAAAAATTTTATAGTATAAGACTCTATTCATTAAAATCAGATGATAAAACATTAATGTATATTGGTGTAGTACTAGATAAAACCGAGGATAGAGAACGACAATTGTTACGTGAACAATTTGTTCAAAGTGCTTCCCATGAGTTAAAGACTCCAATAACCTCCATAAAGGGTTATGCGGAAACACTTGATAATAAATTAAAGCTAAATCCTAAATCCAATGAAAAAAAATTTTTAGATGCCATTCTACGCAATACAGATAGAATGATTAGGATTGTTGAGGATATGCTAACAATTTCCAAACTAGAAACAGCAAATATGGTATTTCAGCCGGAAAGATTTTCTTTAAGAGAATTAGTTAATAATATTGAATTTACCATACTAGGTTTTTTAAAATTAAAAGAGCAAAAATTTATTGTTGAAATTCCAAACGATTTAATTATTTTTGCGGATTTGGTTCAGATGGAACATGTTTTACTTAACTTAATTCAAAATGCATCCATTTATTCCCCAGAGAATCGTAAGATTGGAGTGAAGGCTTTCAAAGATGAAAAATATATTAAAATTAGTGTTTGGGATCAAGGGATTGGTATAGAAGAAAAGGAAATTGATAGAATTTTTGAAAGATTCTATAGAGTTGATGCAAATCGCTCTAGAAGTGAGGGAGGAACAGGATTGGGTCTCTCCATTGTCAAACACATTGTAAAGCTACATTCAGGTTGGGTGAGTGTGGCCTCAATTCGAGGGGAAGGTTCAACATTTACAGTAAATTTACCTGTTGACAATCTTAGCTCTAGTTCTTAATTTTAAATTATGTTACCAAAGGGATTTTATTCTCTGGGGAAGAATATAGGTATTAAAGATACGACTAAAGATTTTGCTGTCATATATTCAAATAACCCCTGTCATTCAGCCGCAGTTTTTACACTTAATAATTTTCCTGGGGCACCCATAATAATAGGAAAAGAGCATATCAAAAATGGAATTCTTCAAGCAATAGTTATAAATTCTAAGAACTCGAATGTTGCAACTGGTGAAGAAGGAATCAAAAATTCCTTAGAAATCTGTAAGGCAGTGGCTATTTCTTTAGAAATAAATTATGAAGATGTCTTGCCTTCTTCTACTGGAGTAATTGGTGTGCCTTTACCAATAGATAAAATTTTGAATGCTTGTAAGACAATAAAATCGGAACTACAAGAAGGTAATTTAGAAGAAGTTGCCGAGGCTATATTAACAACTGATAAGAAAAAAAAGATTAGTTATAAAGTGATAAATCAAAATGGAAAGAAAGGAGTTATATATGGTATAGCAAAGGGTGCAGGAATGATTGAGCCAAATATGGCCACTATGTTATGTTATATATTAACAGATATTAAAATAAAAACATCTGATTTAAAAACTATACTTAAAAAAGCGGTGGATAAATCATTTAATTGTCTTACAATTGATTCCGATACATCAACAAGTGATACAGTAGTAATAATGTCTAATGGTACTACCATAGAATTAGAAGAAGATGAATTTGAAGAATATCTAATTGAAATTTGTATTGATTTGACCAAACAAATAGCAATGGATGCTGAGGGTGCTACAAAATTAATTGAACTTAAAGTTAGTGGAGCAAAGACTTTAGTACAGGCAAAAAAAATTGGAAAATCAATTTTAAATTCCCCCTTAGTCAAGACTGCAATCTATGGGGGGGATCCGAATTGGGGAAGATTTATTATGGCTATTGGTAAAGTTTTTGATGAAAAAATCCCGTTTGACTCTATTTCTCTAAAGCTGAATGGATTTGAAATTAAAAATGCTGACGATTTTACGAAGAAAAAAATGTCGAGTTATTTAAAGGACAATTCTAATATTTTTTTAGATGTAAACTTGGGTTTGGGTGAGTTTTCTTCTGTATTTTGGGGATGCGATTTAACTGAAGAGTACATAAAAGAGAATGCATATTATACAACTTAATGAAAGATTTTTTTGAAGAATTTTTATTAAATTTTATACCATCAGGATTTAAGGTTAAATCATTTTTAATTTTATTATTCACGAGAATTATTTTTATTATAATAGGGTTATTGATATATAATTCTATGAATGATTTACTTAAAGACGTATATAGCAACAGATTAATTATTTCTTTGATTAGTGCTATCATAACTTGTATAATTTTTTTCTTGCCGTTCCAAGAATATTTGGAAATTTTTTTGAGAAAAAAAGTTTTATCTGAATATTTATTTGATGATCCTCTCACACTGCGTTTTGCTAACAAAAGATTGAAATTAATGATCTAATTAGAAATGTATTTCCAGATATGGTAAGGGCATCTGGAAGTTTAATGGGTAGACTTGCGGTTCTAAATCAACTTGGATTTTTTGAAGCCTATACATTCACTAAAGGCAGAAGAAGAAAGATTAAAAATCAGAGATTTTTAGTAAATAAAAGATTAATGGAGTACCTAATTCAAAATAATGAAGGTGTATCAATCACTAACATTGCTGAAAGCTCAGATATTTACGAAGATTTTGCATTATTGAAGTCTAGCTATATTTTACCATTTATATTTAGAGATAAACTTTTTGGTTTTCTATCTCTATCCGAGATTCCTGATAATCTCTACCTTAAGACTATGCGGATTATTTCCTCTAAGGCTGCATTGGCAATCTACAACCATATTTTATCTTCACAAATAGCAGTACATAAAAAATATAAACATGAGTTTGAAGTAGCATCACGGATTGAAGATAAGATTTTTTCAAATAAAGTTCCACAATTTAGTGGAATTGAAATTAAAACATTTCAAAATGATCCCAATTTAATTTTAGAATTTTTTAAAAACGATGAGGAGGGGCATGTATTTGTTTTACTAGTTTTAAGGGGAAAAAATAGGTATAGTAGCGGACTGGTTTCATCCCATTTACTAGGAAAATACTACTCTCAAAGTTTGGTAAGAAAAAAACATAATCATAAATCAATTAGAATTTTTACTGAAAAATCTTTACATGAATTATCTTGGAATGAAGGTTTTGAAATGATTATAGGTAGTTTTAAGGAAAACTCAACTCGTATTACGTTTACACAGGTAGGATTAAATTTTAGGATTTCTGATTCAGAAACAAAATTAGATAACTTAATTTCTGTGGGATGGAAATATACTCTTGATATAAAGCAAGATAATCTTTTAATTTACTATAAAAAAGATAAGGTTTTATCTATTAATAAAAGAATAGATGAAATAGAAGATAATATAAAAACCCTAGATAAAAAATTTATTAGATGAAGAATTTCTTTTTATTACTTTCCACTATTGTAATTTATTTATTTATAGTTGTCCTTTTAGTATCATTTTTAGATATTTCAAGGGCTAGGAGATTTTTATATACATTTCCAAATGGTTACATAGCAAATACAGACACTCAAAATAATCAATTACTTAGCTTTAACCTTTCAAGTGGCGAGAAATTACCTGAAATGAATTTAGAAATAGAAGATTCATTAGATGAGAGTATTGAATCGGATTTGTACTCTGTTTATAGAGTATTTTATGATTTCCTAATTATTATAATTATAGCTCTAGTATTTTATTTTTCTTCTGTATGGTTTTTTTTATTAATTGGAGATATTTTAATTAGTACATTTTTTATAGATTTATCTTTTTTATTTACATCTTCAATTTTTATTCTTGGATTTGACTCTTATCATTATATATTTTATTTTTGTTTTTTTATTCTGCCCTTTATAGTAGTACATTTAAGTTTTCGTTTAAAAGGAAAAGATTTAACTTCAAAATGGGTGTTACCCGAGATTGCCTTAGCAGGAATAATTACTTATATAGGCTATTTAGGTAAAGATGATCCCAAAACATTTAGTAATATATTAATATTTGGTTTTTTCCTTTATTTATTATCTGGGTTTGGAATAATCTCGGTAGTCATTTATGATTTAATTAAATACAGCAAATATTTTTCTTCTCATCTAATTAAAAAAGCTATTTTAGCTTCCTCTATATTTATATTAATAATGTTTCCTTCAATTGTAATTTATTTCGAACTTTTGAAAGAATATCCTAATCTAAGGTATTTGATATATTCTATTTTTATAACTTTTCCAATTTTTTTCGCATATGGATCAATGAGATATTCATTTATTAAGCATCAATTATATTTTAATTCTACCGTTACATTATTTTTTTTATCCATATTTATAATAATTATTTATATAATAATATATAAGATATTACAATTTATGATAACTCTTCCATCAAATATTCTGGATTTATTTAATGGAGTATATTTAACATTAATTCTATTTTATGCTTCTTCAATAAAGAATTTAATAAATGAAATAATTCAGTACTACACATTTAATAGAAATAATAAATTTACTAGTGCATTAGAGGAGATGGCTTCTACGATAGCATCACCTATGACTATGAAAAGTACTGCAAAACAACTGCTACTTAGAGTAAATGAGGTTTTAAATGTTGATCGAGTTATTTTATTGGTTCCTGCTGAAAGATTTCCTGAAATAGACTATAAAGATATTTCCGTTATGAGGCTTTCTGAAGTATCCCCAGTATGGGAATATTTTTCAAATAATAAAGATATTACAATTACTTCTTATTTGATATATGGATCTGGAAAGAGAGAAGACACACATAAATTTTTAAGAGACTTAAATGTTCAAATTGCATATCCCATCCTAGGTCTTGACTCTGGTAAAAAAGTTTCCTCTGTTTTTTTGATAGGCGAAAAAAAGAATAATAAAAATTTTTCATTGGGTGAATTAAAATTCATAAAAGAAGTCACCAGACTAGCTGACTTAATTATTCAAAATTATTTATTACTTCTCTCCGAAGTAGAAAAGAAGAAAATGGAAAGAGACTTAACTACACTGCAAATAATGCAAAAAACAGTAAATCCTCTCATATTTGATTCAGAGAGAATTGAGGATTTAGAATTTGGTTATGTTTCCATCCCTGCGGTGGGTATTTCAGGGGATTACATGGATTTTATAAAAACCCCAGACAATAGGCTTTGGATATTTTTGGGGGATGTAAGTGGTCATGGAGTTGGGAGTGGATTCTTGGTCAGTGCAATTAAAGCTCTTGTTCAAGACCAAATTTTACAAGATTTAGACTTACAAAAAATATTTACTAACTTAAATACCTTTTTATTAGAAAGATATGCTGGAAATGAATTTATGAGTCTTTTTGCAGGAATTTACGAACCAAGAACTTCCATTTTTGAATACATAAATGCTGGACATATAAGTCCTGTGGTGTTTAGAGGTTCGGATTATAGATTTAAATTAAGGGGGGGAGACAGGCTCCTGGGAGTCCTACCCACTACATTTAGTCCTGAAAAAGTTCAATTTTCAAAAAATGATAGGTTATTTTTATATTCAGATGGAGTAACTGAAACTTTCAATTCTGCCGAAAAGACTTATGGGGAGCCTAGATTGCTAGATTTTATCAAAAATAATTATTCATTAGAAAGTGATGAGATAGTAAAATCCATTGTAAAAGATATTGAAGAATTTAGAGAAGAAGCAGAAATTTCTGATGATATATCCTTGGTTTGCTTAACTAAAATTATTTAAGGAAAAATCAAATTGATAACTTATATTTACCAGGATAAGCTCACAAGAAAAATCTCAAAGGTTGAACAGAAATTATCGATTCAAATAGATAACTATCTTTTGGATTGTGATAAAGATTCAATTCTCTTAATTAATAATTATTCTGAATATGAAGAAAATTATCAAATAAAAGAATGCAATGATTCTTTCAAAGAATTAATTCCAGTTGTAACACTCGATGAAAATTGCGAAGTCTTGATGCAGGCATTTGTGAATCATGAGGCATTAAACCTTTCAATAAATACTGGTATTGCCCATTATTATAGTCGATCAAGAAAAAAACTGTGGATGAAAGGAGAAGAGAGCGGTCATACGCAAACAATAAATTCTATATTTCATAATAAAATTTATAATTTTTATATTTATAATGTAAAACAAAATATTGTAGCCTGTCATACAGGATTTTATTCTTGTTTTTATAGAAAAGTTTTAAATGGTAAAATTGAGGAAATCTATCCAGGTCCTTACAAGAAAATTAATGGAGAAAAAATCAATGATTAATACTCTTAATAATATAAAATCAAAATCTATTTTCAAAGCTCTTATAATTGGAATTCCTTTAGCTTCTTTTTTTATTTTTGCTACAATAGGATATCTTATTGATAAATACAGTAAACCAACAGGTGATGGACAAATAAAATTCGATTTAGTGATAGAAGAAGGTGAAGGATCAGGTAGCATTGCAAAAGAATTAAGTAAAAATAATATGATAAGATCTTCAAAGTACTTTTTATTTTTATTAAAAATAAATGGTAATACTAATAAAATTAAACATGGGATTTATGAATTAAATGATGGTCAATCTGCCTCAGATATAATGAATCTTTTAGTTTCAGGTAAAGTGAAAATGGTAAGTTTTACAATTCCTGAGGGCTATCATAACAGACAGATTGCAGAGCTTTTATTTAATAAAAAATTAATAGAATCAAAAGAAGATTTTTTTAAAGTATCTGAGGATAAAGAACTCATAAATAAATATAAGATACCAGCCAAAAGTGTTGAAGGATATTTATTCCCTGAAACTTATATAATGCCTTTCGACTATAGGGTTGAGAAGATAGTTGAGATGATGCTTAAAAGATTTTATAAAAATATTTCCTCCATACCTGAGTCTAAAGATATTCCACCAGAAGAGCTACACAAAAAAGTAATTATGGCATCTATAGTAGAGAGAGAAGCCAAAAAAAAAGAAGAACAACCTTTGATGGCCGGAGTTTTTGAAAAGAGACTAAAAATAAACATGCCTTTTGAGAGTTGTGCTACCGTACAATATTTATTTGAAAAACCTAAAAAGAGATTACTAGAGAAAGATTTATTAATTGAATCTGATTATAATACTTATTTACACAAAGGATATCCACCAGGCCCAATTTCCAACCCAGGACTTCCAGCTCTCAAGGCTGCATTTTCTCCTGTTGAATCGGATAGCTTGTTTTTCTTGGTAAAACCAGATGGTTCTCATTATTTTTCTAAAACACATAATGAACACCTAGAAGCGAAAAAAAATATATT
>Ga0214923_10009465_pt1 | contig 10145 bp, 13 predicted proteins | sample LL1510_MetaG_FD_177993 | JGI IMG/M metagenome (GOLD analysis project Ga0214923, IMG submission 177993) | Freshwater microbial communities from Lake Lanier, Atlanta, Georgia, United States - LL-1510 | ecosystem: Environmental > Aquatic > Freshwater > Lake | place: USA: Georgia | collected...
GATCCTGCTTGAAGACCTTTTATCATTTGACCTGTTCCACCAGTCATGTCTGACCAATGCATTTCGACTCCTAGCTTTGCAATATCACCATCTTCAATGGCTAAGCGCCAAGGTAAGTTAAAATGCTCTGGCACCCCACCTATCTTGAACCGTTTCATTGTTTTTGATTTTCAAAAAATTGTCGTTCGTATAATTTACGATAATATCCATCTTGATTTAATAGTTCTTGATGGCTTCCTGTTTCGATGATTCTTCCTTTGTCTAAGACAACAATACAATCCGCTTTTTGAATGGTTGAAAGCCTATGTGCAATTACAATAGACGTCCTACCACTTGTGAGTTTATCAGTTGCTAATTGAATCATTTCTTCAGATTCATTATCAACGCTTGAAGTTGCTTCGTCTAAAATTAAAATATGAGGATTATAAACATAAGCACGAATAAATGCCAATAATTGTCTTTGTCCAACTGAAAGCACACTACCTCGCTCGCCGATTTTAAAATCGTAATCACTCGGCAATTTGGCAATAAAAGAATGAGCCCCAACGGCCTTCGCCGCTTCAATCACTTGATCGCGTGAAATAGATGGATTTCCTAATGTAATATTGTTATGAATAGAATCTGAAAACAAAAAAACATCTTGAAGAACAATTGCGATATTGCTACGTAAATAATTCAACTCGATGTCATTAATATTTGTATTACCAATTGTGATTTTTCCTTTTTGATATTCATAAAAACGACCTAAAAGATTAACAACAGTTGATTTTCCAGCTCCTGTTGCCCCAACAAACGCGAAGGTTTGACCTTTTTTGATTTCAAGGTCTATGTTTTTCAACACATACTCTTCATTAACATAGGCAAAACTGACGTTTCTAAAATGAATGTCTTGATTGAAATCAAATTGGGTAATTGTTCCTTGCTCTTGAATGTTTTCGGCTTGGTCGATTACTTCGAAAATTCTTTCTGCACGGACAGTTCCTCGTTGTAGAATGTTAAATTTATCTGCTAATTGTCGAATAGGTCGGTATAATTGATTGATCCATAGCGTAAATTTTATGATTTCACCATATAAGGACTTTATTTCAACTGGCGATTTCCCTTCTACTAGCAATGCGCCCCAAACCAATAAAAAGGCTATAGAAAGAGAACTTAATAATTCTACTACAGGAAAAAAAATGGAATTAGCCCATACCGCATCTATGTGTGCTTGGCGATGACCTTTATTAATTACTTCAAACTTAGCATACTCTTGCTTTTGACGATTAAAAAGTTGAACTATCATCATCCCGGTTAATCGTTCTTGCACAAAGGTATTGAGTCTATTTACTTGTTGGCGCTCGAGTTGAAATGACTCTTTCATGGCGCGGGCAAAAACGCGCGTAGCAAAAATCAAAATTGGAATTGGAATTAAGGTCATAAGTGATAATTTCCAATCGCTTACAAACATTAAAATCAAGACAAAGATCAAAGAAATCAAATCTCCTGAAATATCCAACAATCCTGACGAAAACACTTCTGTTATAGCCTCTAAATCTGAAACGACGCGAGTTACCAGCGTGCCGACAGGGGTTTTGTCAAAATAGTGCATTCGAAAGGTTAAAAAATGATCAAACAATTTCTTTCTAATATCTCGTATTACTGATTGTGCTAAAAGATTTGAAAAATAGGTAGACGATAATTGTAAAATGCCTTCTAAAATCAAAATTCCAATCACAAATATTGAGCTGTAAAGCAACATGCTGTGATTTTGCGTTTTAACGACATACTTATCTACCATTTCACCTATTAAATACGGTCGCATTGGACTCAGAAATGACAATGCGATTATAGAAAAAACAGAAATGAAAAAATACTTTCGGTATGGACTTAAGTATCCTATAAGTCTACGGAATACTCCAAAATTGATTGCCTTATTGTCTGACATGATTACAAATTTAACGTATTTGTTGCATAGCAAAGCTGAAAACCAGATTATATCATTGAAAATGATTTGAAGAAATAGATAAAATACTTACTTTTGTATTTATCAAACTTAAAATGTCATTGTGGGCGTAAAAATTTTCGCAGGTAGAGCATCTCAAGATTTAGCAAGTAAAATTGCAAGTCATTTTGGTGTTCCATTTGGCGATGTTAAAGTAACCGTATTCAGTGACGGAGAATTTCAACCTTCTTTTGAAGAAACAGTTCGTGGACAAGACGTATTTATTGTTCAATCAACTATGCCTCCAACTGAAAACCTGTTTGAATTGCTTTTGTTAATCGATGCTGCTCGTAGAGCGTCTGCTAGAAAAATAATCGCAGTTATTCCTTATTTTGGTTTTGCGCGTCAGGACCGAAAAGATAAGCCAAGAGTTGCAATTGGCGCCAAGTTAATTGCAAATATGTTGATGGCAGCAGGTGTAGACCGTGTCATTACAATGGATTTACACGCAGATCAAATTCAAGGTTTTTTCGAAGTGCCTGTTGATCATTTATTTGCATCTACATTGTTTTTGGATGAAATCACAAAATTAGATCGAGATAACTTGGTTATAGCTGCACCCGATGTTGGTGGCGCAAAACGTGCTAATTCCTATGCCAAAAACTTGAATTGTGGTTTAGCCTTGTGTCACAAACACCGTAAAAAAGCGAATGAAGTTGCTGAAATGACGGTTATTGGGGATGTTGCTGGAAAAGACGTTATAATTATTGACGATATGTGTGATACAGCAGGAACAATAACAAAGGCCGCAGATTTGTTAATGGAAAAAGGAGCAAAAAGTGTGCATGCTTATTGTACACATGCTGTTTTGAGTGGCCCTGCTTATGAGCGAATTCGCAATTCGCAAATCACAGAATTAGTGGTAACAGATACTATCCCATTAACCCAACAAAACGACAAAATACGCGTAATTACAACTGCTGATTTGTTTGGTGACGTTATAAAACACCTCATTAACAACGAGTCAATTAGTTCACATTTTGTAATCTCTTAAATAAATATAAATGAAAACAGCACAATTGAGCGGTTCGCCTCGTGTGAACGTAGGGAAAAAGGACGCTGCACAGCTTAGAGCTGACGGAATGGTTCCTTGTGTGCTTTACGGACAAGGTGAGCAAACTCACTTCTCGGTAAAGCGAGTAGCGTTGGAAAAAATCGTTTTCTCACCAGACGTATTCCAAGTAGAAATCGAAATCAATGGTAAGAAAAGTGTGGGTATTATCCAAGAGTTGCAACAACATCCAACTAAGGATACAATTCAACACGTTGATTTTCTTGAGTTGAATGAGAACAAACCCGTTCGCGTCAAACTACCCGTGCGTATAATAGGTTCTTCACGAGGAGTGTTGGCGGGTGGTAAATTAATGACTGTGTTTAGAAATCTTCAGTGTTTAGGCCTACCTAAAGATTTACCAGAAGCTATTACGTTGGACATTTCTAAATTACGAATTGGACAATCAATCCGTGTTGGGAAAATTGAAATCCCTGGAGTAAAATTTCTTGATCCAGCTAATGCTGTTGTTGTTGCCGTTAAAATGGCGCGTGGTGCTGTTAAAGGCGCTGACGCTGACGACGACGACGAGGAAGAAGCATAAATTTTTTATTTATTTTAGAAACCGCCCTTTAAGTGGCGGTTTTTTTTATTGCTTTTTTCAAAATAATTGCAAAATAGAATGCAAGAAGATATCCTATAACGTTTATTATGTATCTTCGTTAACCTAATGTCATTTGATTCAATCGTCATAATTCCTACTTACAACGAAATCGAAAACGTTGAAAAAATGGTTAACGCCATTCTGGACATTCCAGAGCGCTTTGATATACTTATTGTTGATGACAACTCTCCTGATGGAACTGCTGATGTAGTCAAAAAGCTTCAAGTCCTCTATCCCGAGCGAATTTTTCTTGAACAAAGGTCTGGCAAGCAAGGATTGGGTACAGCTTATATTCATGGTTTCAAATGGGCTTTGCGCAAAAATTATTCGTTGATTTACGAAATGGATTGCGATTTTTCACATAATCCAAAGGATTTAGTTCGATTGCGTGAGGCTTGTTTAAATGGAGCAGATTTAGCTATTGGTTCTCGTTATGTGCGTGGTGGTGAAGTAAAAAACTGGGACAGAAAACGCTTATTAATGTCTTTTTTCGCAAGCATGTATGTCCGCATGATTTTGTTTGTTGGTATTCGTGATACAACAGCTGGATTCAAGTGCTACAAAGCAGAAGTGCTTGAAAAAATTAAACTGGACAATGTTGTTTTTAAAGGATATGCTTTTCAAATTTGCATGAAATACGCTTCCATTAAACACGGATTTAAAGTGAAAGAAATTCCGATTACATTTATCGATAGATTGTATGGTGAGTCAAAAATGAGCACCAGTATTTTCAAAGAAGCCTTTTGGGGTGTTTGGAAAATGAGAAAAATGGACCTATGATATACCTACTTCGAAATGGATTAATTATCAATGAAGGAAAGAAATTCCAAGGAGATATTTTAATCAAAAATGGAAGAATTGAGCAAATCGGCACTCAACTTTCTATTTCTGAAAAAGCGGAAGAAATCAACTGTGAAGGAAAATACATTTTACCCGGTTGCATCGACGATCAAGTGCATTTTAGAGAACCTGGCTTAACACACAAAGCCAATATTTATACCGAATCACGTGCGGCTGTTGCGGGTGGAATAACTTCATTTATGGAAATGCCGAACACCGTCCCAAGTGCTGTAACCATTGAAAAACTGGAAGAAAAATATTCCATTGCTGAAACATCTTCTTTAGCGAACTATTCCTTTTATTTAGGAACAACCAACACAAATATCGAGGAAATCAAAAGAGTGAACCCAACTACCATTTGCGGTGTGAAAATTTTTATGGGTTCTTCAACGGGTGACATGTTGGTGGATGACCCGAAAGCACTAGAAGATGTGTTTCAGTATTCACCCAGTATCATTACCACGCATTGCGAAGACGACCCGATGATAAAAGAGAATTTTCAGCGTTACCTGAAAGAATATGGTGAAGATATGCCTGCAAAATTTCATCCGTTGATCAGAAGTGAAGATGCTTGTTTAAAGTCGTCATCTTATGCCATTTCATTAGCGAAAAAATATAATTCACGTCTGCATATACTACATATTAGTACGGCTAAAGAATTGGATTTATTCAGAAATGACATCCCGTTAAGTGAAAAACGTATTACGGCTGAAGCTTGTGTACATCATTTGTGGTTTTCTGATAAAGATTATGAGACAAAAGGTAATTTTATCAAATGGAATCCTGCGGTAAAAACAGAAAATGACCGCGATGCGATTTGGGAAGCATTATTAGACAACCGAATTGATGTAGTTGCAACAGACCACGCGCCTCACACATTGGAAGAAAAAAGCCAGACCTACGTCAAAGCCCCATCTGGCGGTCCATTGGTGCAACATGCTTTGCTTGCAATGTTAGAAAAAGTCAATGAAGGAAAAATCAGCCTTGAACGTGTCGTTGAAAAAATGGCACACGCACCAGCTCAGTTATTCCGAGTTAACGAAAGAGGTTTCATACGCGAGGGTTATTTTGCAGATTTAGTAGTAGTTGATCCCCATTCTTCATTAACGGTGAGTAAAGAAAACATTTTATACAAATGTGGTTGGTCTCCTTTTGAAGGAACCACTTTTTCGCATACGATTGAGTATACATTCGTGAACGGAAAGGCCGTTTATTCGAAAGGAAAATTAGTTGAATTAGCTTATGGTTCGCGCTTATCATTTTCGTAGAATCAAGCTGTTTCTTTTCAGCTTTTTGCTACTTTTTGCAAGTTGTGAGTCAAAACAAGTTGTTGATGACCAAAAAGTAATTGAAGAGGAGAAAATGATTATTTTATTGGAAAAAGTCACATTGCTTGAGCATTATTTTCAAGCAAAATACGGAACGCCAAGCGTTTATAAAGCGGCATTAGATTCGTCTGTTATGATGGAGTTGAAAAAAAACGGAGTAACAAAAAAAGAGTACGAAACCAGTTTTGAGTATTATGCCAAAGAACAGGTTCGCTACAAAAAAATGCAAGAAATAATCATAGAACGACTTAACAAAAAACATTTATAATGGAAAATTACTTTGTAAGCGACTTATCAGGAAAGGAATTTCATATAAGTGAAAAAGTTGCGGCAATAACAATCCGTCCTGCTATCTATCAAATAATTGTAAAAGAAAACCCATCCTTTGATGAGAAGAAAGTACTTGCGCTGAGTGAACTAAATTATTATCGAGAAAAATACTTGTCGGATTTTTTATTACACGATGTTGCAGAATTGTCTTCATTAGAAAAAACGGTTATTTCTTCGATGCGAGACAAAGACTCATTGGTAGATAAAATCGAAGATGCATCTAATTCACCTATGACTTTGGGCCAACGAATGGCAGATAAAGTGGCTTCTTTTGGTGGCAGTTGGTCGTTTATTATCGCTTTTGGTACATTTATTTTCATTTGGATTGTTTCAAATGTTGTGTTCTTGTTAAACAAGGGTTTTGATCCGTATCCATTCATTTTGCTGAATCTAATTCTGTCCTGCATTGCGGCTATTCAAGCACCCATTATCATGATGAGCCAGAACAGACAGGAGGAAAAAGACCGTGAACGTTCGAAAAAAGACTATATGATTAACTTGAAATCAGAGCTTGAAATCAGAACTTTACATGAAAAAATCGACCACCTCATCATGCACCAGCAATACGAATTATTAGAAATTCAAAAAGTGCAAATTGACATGATGAAAGATATCATTGATCAATTCAACAAACAAAAAACTAAGGAATAAACTTATTCTCCCTTTGCTGATTTAACTTCAACACCAATTTTTTTAGTTCCATCAGGTGATACGGTCTTAATATTGAAGCTTAATGAACATTCTGGATAAACATAATCATAAACCACATAATTGTCAGAGCCAATAACAGTGCCTGTTTCGGTTACATAGGTAACACTCAGACCAATATCTTTGAATGTTGTAAAAGAAGAAGAATAATAAATCGTTCCTGATATTTTATCCTTACCAGATAAAATTTTATATGAAAGAGAATATTCAAGTGATAAATACTGCATCGGATTATTTATTTCCTTTAAATGCAGCTTTTTACGTAAAACCTCTTCACTTTTTATTTGAGAATGTGATTCCTTTTCAATTTTAGAAAAACTTTGATTTTTTTTATTGAAATTTTACTTTTGTCTAATTCATGGATTTATACTCTAGTTACTTCTCTTTCAATTCTAACTCTTTTTCCTTTATCGAATAATTGCTGCAAGAAATTATTGTTCCCAAAAATAAAACAAACAATATTGCCTTCATTTTCTATTTGATATTTAATTTTACTTTTATTTGATTTAAGTCTGTATCTATTAAATTTTTTGGTTTTTGGTTAAGTTTCGTTTCTTTCATCTAGCCAACATCAATTATGTTAATGTATAACAATTGTATTTTCCATACATCATCTACCTTTTTTAAACAAAATGTATGGTTTTCCCATACATCCATACCTTCTTTGCCTTTAGGGCTAATAAGGCATATTACAATTGCATAATCACTTTCAACAATATTGACCGTAGTTTTAATTATCTTCAAGAATTTTATACTTTCAGGATATAAAGTAACATCTTCTATCAAATCATCTAAAGAGCTTTTGTACTGTTCAAGATTTTGGACTGAATCTGTAAACTGAATCTTTTTGAAATCATCCGTTAACAAATTTGTAACTTTAGATGGGTCTAAACTTCTTGATAACCCATTATGATTACTATAAAACTCTTGAACCAATTTGAGTGATTCTGCATTTGTTTGTGAAATTAACCCTAAACTATTCATTATAATGAAAGAAAACAACAGTGCTTTGATTCTTATTGAATTATTTATTCCTGATTTATTCATTTTAATTGATTTTATTAATTAAACGTCAATAATTCATTTTCGATTTTTTCCAGTTTTTTGATATTAGAATCAATTTCGATTAATAATTTTTGATATTTAAAAGCTATATAACCTGAACCACCAACATTAGATGCGGATTCAATTTCAGTAATTGCTTTTGAATATTTCTTCATCGAATCATATAGAATAGGAAGCTGAATTAAATAAATTTTTAAAATGTCAGTTAGTTCGGAGCTAGGTTCTGTGCTTTTCAATTTTTCGTTTACAAGATTGAAGATGGTTTTGTATTTCATTTCGAAAATGAGATTAGCCTTTTTTACACCTTGTTCTAAACATTGAGAATACTCAACATTTGATGAATTCTTGTTTTCAAAGCAATAGCTAACCCATTTGTTTTCTTGAGAAAATCCATTAAAAACAATCATGAACAATAAAACAAATACTATACTTTTCATTTAAATAATTATTAAGCAAATGTAGTGATTTTAATCAGTGGCAGCATATTCGCTACCAATTATTTTTTATTTATTCCATTGTTTTGTTGAATGCTTAGCAATAATGACTTTTTAAAAATTTTAGGAGAAAACCTAAGAAAAAAAAGAGAAGAACTTGCAATGAGCCAACAATTATTAGCTGACATCTCGAACGTTGCTAAAAGTACTATCCAAAGAATTGAAAAAGGCACATTAAATCCAAGTGTGCTAAACCTTAAGGGAATTTGTGAGGCCTTGGGTATTACTATACAAGACCTCATAAGTAGCTAAGAAAACTATTTATTCAGCTTTGCTAATTCTATCGTATTTCACTTCTTCGATTACACCGTCAACACGCATGATAAAGCAGGTCTTATCGTCTTTTAATGATTTTATTGTTGCAATCGTATTAACAACACCGTCAACAATGACTTTGTCACCAACTTTAAAGCCTCGATAGGTCACATTTTCTTTAGACCCCCAAACGTCGCCTTCACAGAAATAAAATAAGTTTGTTTTGTTACCTTCAAGGTCTTTGTGTTTGCGTGGTGTTTTAACCAAATATACTTTTGCATTCATCAAAAATTCACCTCCTGCAACTTTTTTTACCGTTTGATCAACCGCATCCTCAATTGTTACAGCACGAGATTGTTTTCTTTCTTTTGGACTCCCTCCTGCATAAGTCGAAAGTACTTGATATTCCAATTTTGGATTAACATTACGGTGTGAAAGCATATTTACACTTCCAATGATTTTTACTGATGTTGTGCATGAGGCCACAACTAAAGAGATTGCCATTAAACTTAAAACTGGTTTTTTCATTTTTTTTGATTTTTAAGCAAAGAAAATGAATAAAACATGTCGGAATTTTTGAGTTTGTAAACGCTCCATTTTTAGACATGAACGCGCAAAATATCTACGAATTCTACTTAGAATTAATCTTATCTAAAAAAGGTTTTTTTAGCCTATCACTTACATCTAACAGAACGCCATTACACATAACCACTTGGTTTCCGTCTGTTTTAGTGAAACGATCTAATAGATTTAAATTAATAAAATGAGACCGGTGTATTCTAAAAAATGTTTCATTTGGAAGTAATTCTAGAATTTCATTTAAGACTTTACTTGCTGTTATTTTTTTTCCGCTTAATAGGTGTACATCCGTATAACTACCATCGGCTTCACAATAGACAATGTCAGAGACATTAATAAGAGAAAACCCTTGATTATCAGGAACAACTAACTTACTAAATTTACTTGGACGATTCGTCATATTGTCAATCAGTAATTCAATCCGTTGACTTTTTAATTCTACTTTCTGTTTGTGCTTAAACTTAGTTATTGCCTCTTGTAGTTCTCTAAAATCAATTGGTTTAGTTAAATAGTCAAGCGCAGCAACTCTAAACGCTTTCAGCGCATATTCTTCAAAAGCCGTTGTGAAAATGGTTTCAAAATCAGGTTTTTTGAATTTTTCAAATAGTGTAAATCCATTACCCATTGGCATTTCAATGTCTAAAAACACAATATCAGGCGAATGGCGATAAATTAAATCTATTGCTTCTTCTACATTCTTTCCCATTCCAACCACATGGACATCTTCACAGTACTCTTGGATACATTTTGAAAGACTTTGACGTGCAGAAAGTTCATCGTCAACAATTATTGCTTTTATCATTTTATCACAACTATCCGAAAGTTTAAAAATCTGAAAAGTCCCTTATTTTTGGTTTCGACTAAAAAAGCAAAATTTCATGGGACTCTTCAGACGATGTAAAAATAA
>Ga0214923_10009466_pt1 | contig 10145 bp, 13 predicted proteins | sample LL1510_MetaG_FD_177993 | JGI IMG/M metagenome (GOLD analysis project Ga0214923, IMG submission 177993) | Freshwater microbial communities from Lake Lanier, Atlanta, Georgia, United States - LL-1510 | ecosystem: Environmental > Aquatic > Freshwater > Lake | place: USA: Georgia | collected...
GGTGCTACACAAGATGCTCGTAGTGCTTTGATTGGTAACACTCACTTTGATAAGAAGACTGGTACTCTATTCAAGGAGTCTAGTTTTATCAAGGCTATTCGTACTCCTAACGCCATCATTCTACTTGACGAAATTTCTCGTAGTCATCACGATGGTGTTAATATTCTAATGACTGTTCTAGATGATCTCCAGCGTTATCTTCGTTTGGATGAAAAGGATGATTGTGAAGTTGTTAAGGTTGCAGACGGTGTAACTTTTATCGCTACCGCTAACGTAGGTAATGAATATACCGCTACCCGTGTAATGGATCGTGCTCTACTTTCACGTTTTCCTGTTAAGATTGAAGTGACTCCGCTTGATAAGGACGCTGAATTTTCTCTATTAAAGAATCGGTTTAATATTAACTCTAATGAACAGCTAGACGTTCTAAAGTCTGTTTGTGAAATTGCTGATCATACACGTAAACAGATTAAGCAGGAAGATAGTAAGCTTACTAATTTTATTCCTACACGTAGTACTGTTGAAATTGCGGAACTAATTGTTGATGGATTTAATTTGCTTGAAATTGCTGAGACGACCATTTATCCTAACTTTACTGAGGATGGTGGTGTTGACAGTGAACGTACATATATTCGTCAGTTGGTACAAAAGTATATTAAGGTAGAATCTAAGGAAAAGTTGTTTAATGATCCATTGAACAATACTTCTCAACCTCCTTTTTAATAACATATAGAAAATAAATTATTATGAGCAACTACAGTGATTTCTGGTTAAAGGGTAACAATTACGATTGGGATTGGGAAGATGAACTTGATGCTGCTATTGCGGATGACGCTAATAACACGTTAAACGATGACTTAGAAGATCGTGTTTCGGAAAACACATCTCGACTGATTCGTATGTCTTCCGCTCGACGTGCTATTTCTAATTATGTCAGCATTTTGACAAACCAGAATATTCCTGTAGTGTTTAATGACAGTGCTGTAAATTGTACTGATGGTAAGGTGGTTTATATCAGTAGCGATATTACTAAGAAGGATAATTTTGACGTGGCTGTTGGACTAGCCTTACACGAAGGCAGTCACGTCAAATATTCTGACTTTGAAATGTTTAAGACAGTGTGGATGAATGTTCCCCGTGACATTTATAATTACACCGAAAAGTTGAATATTTCAAAAGATATTGTTGGTAAGACCAGTCAACAGATTTTAAATTATGTAGAAGATCGTTATATTGATTATACAGTACATAATAGTGCGCCTGGTTATCGTGGTTATTACGATGCTTTGTATGATGAATACTTTAATAATAAAGTAATTTCAGATGCATTGAAAAGCAATCTATATCGTACACCTAGTATCGATTCATATATGTTTCGTATTATTAATCTTACGAATCCTGATACAAGCTTGAAATCATTGCCTGGTTTGTATGACATTGCTTGTGAATTGAATTTGTCAAATATCTGTCGTCTGACAACTCCAAAAGATCGTCTAGACATAGCGTATAAGATTTCTGAAATTGTATTTAAGAATATTACTGAACACAAAACTGATAAAGTACCATCAGAACCATCGGATGGAAATGGTGATGGAGATGGCGATTCATCCGCCGTTGAAGATGATTCATCGAACCCAACTATATTGGGTACTGCTAGTGATGTACTTGGTGGTATGGAGTCTACTGTTACAACTGACAGTAGCGATGTAACTTCCAATATTGGATCTGATTCAAATATTAGTAAGTCTAAACAGACTAAGATTGCTAAATCATTTGATAAACAGAAAGACTTTCTGGCTGGTAAAATCAAAAAGAAAAAGGTTTCTAGACGTGAAAAGACATTGCTTGATGTACTAGAAAAGAGTAAAATTGATCTAGTACCTGTTGCAAGTGATGTTCTTAAGAACAACGGAATTGTTGGTAACGTTGAATGTATTCTTGTAAAGAATATGACAAAAGAATTGATTCTATCGGATGAATTTCCAATGTCTATTGCAAAAGATGATATTGGCGCTCGTACTATGTTACAGAAGAATGTGGATGATGGCATTGTGTTAGGAGCTAAGTTAGGCCGTCGTCTTCAAATTCGTAATGAAATTAACGTTGATAAGTTTACCCGTCGTAATATTGGTAAGATTGATAAACGTTTGATGCATGAACTTGGATTTGAAACCGATAGCAATATATTTTATAATACATTTGTCACCAAATATAAGAAAATTAACTTTCATATTAGTGTAGATGCTAGTGCTAGTATGCAAGGCAAAAAGTGGAATCGTACAATTAAACTATGTGTTGCACTAGCAAAGGCTACATCTATGATTGACAATGTGGATCTGACGATTAGTTTTCGTACATCGATGGGTAACAGTCCATACATTGTAGTTGCGTATGATTCTAAGGTTGATAAATTTAGCAAGATAAAGAATATGTTCTCATATCTTTTGCCAACAAATACAACTCCAGAAGGATTGTGTTTTGAAGCATTGTTACGATATTTGCCTAAAGCTAGTAACAACACAAACAGTTATTTTGTTAATATTAGTGATGGTGAACCGTGTTTCAACTACCATAGTACAGGAGGTATTGGGTTTTCATATAATGGCGCAACTGCTCTGAATCACACTCGTACACAAGTAAATAAAATTCGGGAGACTGGATACAACATCATTTCGTATTTTGTAACGGAATATGATGGATTTGGAGCCGAAACGTTACGTGCTAATTTCAGAACAATGTATGGTGTAGACTCTAATTTTATTAACGTCGAGAATCTAAATCAGATTGTTAAGACTATTAATAAAAAGATGATGGATTCGATTGACATATAATTTAAAGATGATATAATATATTAACGGTTAGATTTATAACAACATAAACAAGAAAGGATAAAGTATGAAAAAGACAGATCGTAAGAATAAGACAAATCAAACAGTAAAATATCCAAGTTGTATTTTTACAATTAAGGAACTAAATGACATTAACACTGACATCGTAACTATTAGTTTACGAGACAAGGTTAAGAAAGCAATTAATCGAGGTGAACTAAATGTAATTGGCGTTTTACCTAACGGAAAAGGTCGTCCAACTTTGGTACACGTATTTGGACCGATTACCAAATCGGTTATTGATGAAGCTAAGAACAAGGGAGTACATTTAAATCGTGAGCTATTGGTTGAAATGGTGAACATCAATTCATCTTCTAACAAGGAGTCGATTGTTATAGTCAATGTTGATACAACAAAGAACAATTCCGTTAATGTTTAAAGACAAATCAATATAATAGATGTGCCGTATATCTTTGATTTGATATACGGTGTTTCTATTTATACCATATTATGGCAAAAAAAAGAGATAAAATACTACTATATTTAGATAACAAAGGAAAAAACTTTTTGGTATATGAGGAAAAAGATTTACTAGATCTTAAATTGCCTGTAGAGTATATTGATAATGGTACTAATTTGTATTTGGACACTTTAAAAGAAAAGTGGGAAATAAAAGAAGTCAAGTCATCTAAAAACGAATTGACATTAAAATTTAAAATGATTTTAAGAAAAACAGAATAATATGGATACGTTACAAGAATACTTTGGAATTGAATCGTTTGACTTTGAAGGAAATAAACGAAAGTTGGTTGATAATCTTAATTTGTTGAAGTCTATGTCTGTTGAAGAGCAGACCTTTTACAAAAAGTGGATGGAAATACAAACGTGTGAAAGTTTCTCAAATAAGGCTAATATGATTAAAGCCAAAATTTGGACACCCACCGATATTAACGATGAATCTTTAACTATTAAAGAAATTGAAAGTATAAATCCAAAATTGATTTATGTTGAATCAAAACAACAAAATGAAGATTGGACAATTCTTCGTATTTTTGGTCATACGATGACTTTTGATCAAACGCCTGGCAGATTTATTAAATTTCTTGTAACCGATGGAGATATTGATAACCCAAAGTATATTGGTTGTATCAGTGTTTCTAGTGATGTAATTGCTATTACTGACCGTGACAATTATTTAGGATGGACCACATCTGATAAGATGGAAAAGAAACGATTGGCACATAGCGCAATTGGCAGTTGTATTATGAGTACTCAGCCAATTGGTTATAATTTTCTAGGTGGTAAATTAATAGCCGCTATGATTACTACGTCAACAGTACGTGATCTTTGGAAACAATTATACGATCAAACTCTTGTGGGTATGACAACTACAAGTTTATATGGTAGTTACAGTATGTATAATAGTTTAAAATGGTGGCACAAATGTGGATCTAGTGCTGGTAAAATTTCAATTAAACCAGATGATGGTATTTATGAAACTTGGCACAATTGGTTAAAAGATATTGATGTAACTGCTTATGATAAAGCACTTACTCAAAAAGAAGGAGTGAGTGGACCTGTAACTGGAGCTAAATCTCGTATTCTTGGTATGATATTTAGTAAATGTGGAATAAAACAATCCAACTATCAACACGGATATGAACGAGGTGTATATTATAGTTGTTTTTATGAAAATACCAAAGAGTTTTTGCAAAGTAAAATTGATGTTGATCAATTGAAGATGAAAGACCTCTTTAAACGTGATATGCAAGGTATAATTGAGTGGTGGCGACCAAAGGCTGTAGACCGATATAAAAAGCTAAAGAGTGAATCAAATTTAAAGAATACGGTACATTTCTATAACCAAATGTTTGGTATGTCGTATCAAGAAGCTAAAGACGTATATTTTAAAGAAGTGGGTAGGTAGAAATATTATAATATAAATTACTTATTATAGATACTATTTATATTTATAAGAGTAATTTATGGCGAATACCCCAATTAATGCAATGACCGCTACATTCGGGTCTGGTGATCAGACTGCGATAAAAATGAATGTAGCGGACGCAGGACCGTCAAATAATAGCAGTAAATTAATAGATTTACAACTTGGGAGCGTTACAAAATTTAAAGTCTCAAAAAGAGGTGAAGTAACTGCTACAAATTATACAGGCAGTTTTAGTGGCAGTACTTTTATCAAAGATCAATCAAGTGCTGCAGGTACCAAATATCTATTATTTTCAAACGGAAGTGGACAAAGAACTGTAGGATATGATACTTCATTAAATTATGACGCTTCTTCAAACACTTTAACTACAGCTGGTAGCATTAACGCCGGCGGTGATATAGACAGTACAAATGTTTCACCGCTTTTATTATCTAGTCCCACTACAATAGGTTTTGGTAGTGCAGCTACCACAATTCAAATAGGATCACTTTCAGTAGGCAGTTATACACGATTTAATTCAAAACAAGTTAGAGGTAATTTTACAGGATCATTTACCGGCAGTATTAGTGGTGCATATGCTAATTTTACAAAAATAAGTGGTAGCAATGGTAAAATAACTGGTACATTTACCGCCAATTCATTCACAGGTAGTATTAGTGGTAGTAGAGCTTATTTTACGAATATCCGAACTGGTACACTTACCGCAAATTCATTTACAGGTAGTATTAGTGGTAGTAGAGCTAATTTTACTAAAATAAGCGGAAGTAATGGCAAAATAACAGGTACATTTACTGCAAATTCATTTACCGGAAGTATTAGTGGTGGATATGCATCTTTTATTAAAATAAGCGGTAGCAATGGTTTACTAACAGGTACATTTACCGCCAATTCACTTACTGGAAGTATTAGCGGTAGTAGAGCTAATTTTACAAAAATAAGCGGTAGCAATGGTTTACTAACTGGTAGATTTACCGCCAATTCATTTACCGGCAGTATTAGCGGTAGTAGAGCTAATTTTACAAAAATAAGCGGTAGTAGTGGTAGAATTGAAAATAATTTGATTATAAAAGGATCGCTGCAACTGCATAATGCTATTACAGGATCAAATAATATGTTTATAAGTGGTGCTGGCAGTCCAATTGCGGGTTATGTGGGAATTATGATAGGTGGCGTAAAATATAAGATGCCACTATATCCTTGGACTTAAAGCTTGACTTATTAGAAATTTGTTGGTAAGATGGCTGCAATGAAAAAATCATTGTGTTGCATTTCTCTACAACTTCAAGAAAAAGGATTCAAAGCTAATACTATGACCAAGACTAGGTTCTTGTCATTGGAACGAAAAAATGCTTTGTCTACTATTTCTCAACGAACACTGAACAATGTGCATGTTGCGGTAAACACTTTTTCTCTATGTGCGAGTAAAGGATGGAACTATCGAATCAGTAGTGATTTATTTCCATTGGCTACTTTACCAGAAGCAAATCTATCACTTGATATTCTTACTGACAAAAATCGTATTTATAATGAGTTCAAACGTGGTGCAGAAATCATTAAAAAAAATAATCTTCGATGTAGTACACATCCTGACCAATTTGTTGTGCCTGCAAGTGCTACAAAGACTGTTGTAGAAAAGTCCATTGTGGAACTAAAAAATCATGCATCTATTATGGATTTGTTTGGTTTGCCACAAACATATGAGTCTCCTATTAATATTCATATGAATATTTATAAAGGCGGTACTAAAGAAATTGCTAAACGGTTTGTTGATGTATACAATAATTTACCCGTCAATGTAAAGTCTCGTTTGGTACTTGAGAATGAAGACAAGCCAAATAGTTGGAAGGTAGAAGAGTTGTATGAATTAATTTATTCAAACACTGGTATTCCAATCACTTACGACAATCTCCATTTTCGTTGTAACCCAGGCAAATTGTCTGCTAAAAATGCTGTGAAGTTGTGTATGTCCACGTGGGGCAACTACCGTCCGTTATTTCATTTTAGCGACAACGATACTACCAATAAAAATCCACGTGCGCATGGAGATTATGTACGTAGTATTCCTGAAGAATATGTTGATCTTGATGTTGATTTTGAATTTGAGTTCAAAGCAAAGGACTATGCTCTTGAACGGTTTGAAAAAGAATTTAAACTTTAATTGAAAAAGTCGTTGACAGTTTGAACAATGGGTGGTAAGATAAATTTAAGTTAGTGAAGAATCTAACGAAACAAAAAAAACAAATAAAAAAAGAAAGTAATAAAAATAATATGTATACACGTACAAATGCTCGTAACAAGACTAACTTCGTAGGCCATAACACCGCTGGTGTTGAGATTTACCTCTCCACTCCTCTAGCGAAGGCCAAGAAGGCTTCACGCTTGACACTACGTAGTGGTAAGACCCGCGTTGACCTAGATGGTCGCCAGATTAAGGCACTACGTGAAGTCTTGAATGCTGGTTATAGTGCCGTCGGCACAGTCATTGACCACGCTGTACCGGCACAGTCAACTCAAGCTAAGGCTAACAGCGTTAAGGCTGTACGTACAGCAATTGCTGGCCGCAAGTCTACTGTTTGTCGTAAGGCTTAATTGAAATAAATGTTAACTCATATGTGTAGATAGTTATACGTATATGAGTTATATTTTCAATAATCAAACAATGATGTGGCTACTACTAATAATAGTAGCCATTTTTACTTTTGCAAACTTTTATTTGTTCATCAGATTGCTTAGACATTTTGATGATCACCAAATTCTAACCGTAGACGCATTAGAGTTACTCAACATTAAAAATAATAAAATATCAAAAGACATTGAAATATTGAATAAACGTAGTAGAATATTAAATAATGAAAGCAAAGAACACATCCGAAAACAAAGTTAAAGTTCGTGGTTTATTTGATCATATAAATCACATTCGTGAGGTAAAGAAAAAAGACTATTATAAATGTTTATCGGAAGAAGAAAAGAAGTCTTTTAACAAATATATGATAATCAGATTTCTTAGTATGGATGTTGACATCATAGAAGAAATATCATTTGTTTCAAAGTATTTTCAAAATATACCAGATGAACAATTTTATCAAGTGTTGATCGATTTGGTACCCAAAGGAAGAAAGTTCTGCAAGTATATTAAAAATAGTACGGAGGGGATCAATGAAACAATTTTAGATTGTATTTGTAAGAAATATAAAATTGGAAATCGTGACGCTATAGATTACTATAACATATATACGTCAAGTGATGTTAATTTAAAAGAATTGTGTGAACTAATTCAAGGATTTGGATATAGTGAGAAAGAAGTAGAAAAGTTATTTAAATAATATGAAAATTATAGGTGTATCTGGTTTTGCTCGTAGTGGCAAGGATTTGTTTGCTAGAGTTGCTCAAAACGTTTTGGAAAAACAAGGATCTAAAATTGAAAAGTATGCATTGGCATATGAATTAAAAAACGATCTAAAAGACCTTATCCATAATAAGGTTGGAATTGATGTTTTTACAGAGAACACCGAAGAAAAAAATATTATTAGACCGTTATTAGTTGCTTATGGTGACGTAATGAGAAAAGTATCAATGGGTAAATATTGGACAAACAAGATTGAACAAAAGATCAAACAGTCCAATGCTGATGTAATTTTTATTACAGATATCAGATATGATGTATATGCAGAAGATGAATGTACTTGGTTACAAAATAAACAAGGTGGGAAATTAGTGCATATTACAAAGTTTAAACAGGAACCAATGCCTTCAGGCAGACGGTTCAGTAAAAACAAAATTGTTAAGATTTATAATTCTGCTGCAAATGATCATGAAATGTTAAATGATCCAAAAGTAAAATCAAAAGCTGACTGTGCTTTTGAATGGGAAGATTATAGTGATAAATTAAACGGATGTCTACTAGACGATCATCCATATATTACAGCAAAAGTTATTGAATCGTTAAAGATTATTAACGCAATTTAAGTTTTGTAATTAAATTATGACCATTATGATAGAATATAATTTCTTCATCTGTGGTCTTTGTACGAAAATAGTCAACCAATGACGGTACAACTGTGCTGACTAAATTAACATAGATTTTATCACACTCGTCGTGTTTTATTGATTTTCTTTGCTTCTGACACGAACAGATCTTATCAAATGTCTGTATACAATTTGTTAGTGTAGCAAATGCGCCAATATTATCTTTTGATACAAAATTATTAAATGCTACGTAACTTCCTATAATCATAACAATTTATTTATTGATAAATACAATAACAGACTACAAATATAGTTAACTGGCATAATCATAATTATATAACGTAGTGGATAATTCAGTGTGTATAACAATACAACAATGCTAAATAAAGTTGTCCAAAAACATAAACAAATAACACAGCTTAATAATTTGGTAACATAGCCAGGATACTCTGAATATAAAAAGTTTGGATATGTACCCATTGGATCAACACTACTTTTATACAATTGATATTCGTCCAATTTAAATAAACTCCGTGTGTTTGTTAATTTAGCAATCGTTTGTACTATATCGCTATTTAACCAAATAACCATAAAAAATGTTATTCCGAATATAATTGGTATATTGTAGTCTGTTAAGTTCATTTTATAAGATCGTAAATATAGTTACCTAAAATTTGAAAAAATATATTGTATATAAATATAAATGATATTATTATGAATACCTCAAATTTATCTAATTTGCCATTTTGATTAATATCAAAATATTTTATTAATAAATTTTTCCAAAGATCAAGTAGTTTTTTCATAACAATTTTTTATTATACCATTCGTCTTTTATTTCTATCAATTGTTTGCTATAAGTATTTAACTTATTAATGCTAAGTTTAAATATATCATATTCAAGTGTTCCTACTTGACCACTATCTTCTAACATTAATTGAATCATATTAAAGAATTCAAAGCTATCATTGGATATTTTAGTTGCATCAAATTCGATAATAACATCGTTCAACTTTTGATCTTCATATCTCTTTAATTTTTTGGTTAGATTAAACTTTGTATTTTTTTGTTCAGCGTTAATGTAACGGTCATATGGTACATCTGTATAGATTGTGTCACACCAAGGTTCCAAAAGTGCTAGTTTATATTCATCACAGTTACGTACAACAAAACCTACATCGTAACGTTTAGGTACAATTGGCTTCATAGCATCATTGTGTTTAACAAAATGACCCCATTTACGAATGAAGTTTCTGGCACTGCGGTTGTTTTGAGCTAACCATTCGTCGCTTTCTTTTCCAACTGTAGTCAATGTAGGATTGTATCTACTACCTCTACACGTCATATGATATACGCAACCTTCCCACGTTTGTATAAATTTATATCCGTTTAATAAGAATCTA
>Ga0214923_10009467_pt1 | contig 10144 bp, 7 predicted proteins | sample LL1510_MetaG_FD_177993 | JGI IMG/M metagenome (GOLD analysis project Ga0214923, IMG submission 177993) | Freshwater microbial communities from Lake Lanier, Atlanta, Georgia, United States - LL-1510 | ecosystem: Environmental > Aquatic > Freshwater > Lake | place: USA: Georgia | collected 2015-10-15
TGCAATTGCTGGCTGAATCCGTCACGGTGAGGCATACCACAAAAGAACCTGCAGAACCGTAGGTATGACGGACAACAGGACCCGTTCCGGTGCTTCCATCACCGAAGGTCCACGAGTACGTTCTGCGGTTCGACACTGGTCTGGCCACGAAAACATAGCCCAATGGCGCGGTATCAGGAACTACCATGTAAGTTGATGCACAAGGAGCAGGGGGTGGAACCGGGGTTGGGTTGGTGATGACTCGAGGTCTGCGATATCCGGGAACCGAAATTCTCAACCAAGCCGTATCGGTACAGGATTGGGACGCGGAGGCGCCTACTCTGGAAACCGCGAGCACCACCACGTATTGACCAGCAGCTGCATAGGTATGGGATGGGTTGCGTCCTACGGTGGTTGATCCATCGCCAAAATTCCAAGCAAAGGTAGCAGTGGTGTCTTGCAGCACCGAGCGGAACCCAACCGTGAGGGTGGTATCGATACGAGCCCCAAAACGTGGATTGCAAGGAATGCTCCAAGGATTACCAACCGGCGGACGGGGTGGAACAGGCACGGAGACTACCCTGGATTCGGTATCCGAACAAGAAGTAGAGGCTGTCGCCCCAATACGACGCACGATTAATCGAACGGTGTACATTCCACCCGATGCGTAATAATGAGTTGGCGAAACCGCTGTAGAGGTATTCCCATCCCCAAAGGACCAAGAGTAGCCAAGGGTTGTATCCATGACAACGGGCATGAAGCGAACTCCAAGACCCGTATCCGGCCTAAAGCCAAATTCAGCGTTGCAACGGACGGCAGGAGGTGGCGGTGGGTTGGGGACCCGAATACGGCAGGCCACGGTGAAGTTCCTTACATGGGTTCCGCTACCGCTATAACTAACCGTTCCAAAATACATGTTTCCAGCACAGTCAACGACGCGGATATTGATAAGACCGCTTGCACGACCGTTGAGGCGAACGCTGTACATTCCGTTGGCACCACTAACGGCAAATGCCAACATTGGAGCAGAAGTCGCAGGACCTGAACTGTCAATCAGCATGATTTGAGCGCCAACAACGCCAATATTGGCCGTATCGGAAATACGACCCGAAATCAACAGATTGGAGCGCGACGAGGGGGACATCTGCGCCTGGGCGAAACCCATCAGCAATAGTCCGAGGAAAGTAAAAATCTTGAATTTCATAGAAAAAATTTAGGTTTGCTTCTTAAGACACTAAGGTAGCCGTTAGGTTTAAGGGTGGATAGCCATCAATCCAATTTTAATCTCCAAATCTTCGAATTTTAATCTAGATTTAGTTCGGTGGACTTTTATCCACCTTGGAGAAGGCTATGGGCCAGGCAAAGATGGCCAACGTGAGTATCGAGAATCCCAAATCACCCCAATGCGCTGCCGAAGGATGCAACAACCAGGCCCCTACCCCTTCGGTCTGGTTCAATACCTTCGAAAGCAGATCGGTTAGACAGAGCTTGAACCCCAAGAGCCCGATCACCAAATAGGCCGAATGCTCCAAACGCGGATACCGCTGCATGAGTCCCACAAAGTACTGAGCGACAAAGCGCATGGCCAAAATTCCAAGGAAGACACCGGAATAAAGCAAAACAAGGGAAGCCTTTTGTTGTTCTGCGCTAGCCAAAGGTCCGGGATCCGCATAAGCTACCGCCACCAAGACATTATCGACCGAAAAAGCTAAATCCATGAGTTCTATGCTCAGGACCGTCCACCAAAAGCCCTTCAGGGCAAATAAACCCGTTTTGACTTGAACAGGCTGCGTTTGTTCCGTTTCATTGGTGGTTGTGTTCTCCGCTTGAGATCTTTTTTTGGAAAAATGTTGATAGGCCATGTAAAGGAGGTAGGCCCCGCCAATTGGCTTGATCCACCATACATGCAAAATCCAACCTGCCAACAACAAACACAATCCTCGAAACACATAGGCGCCTATCAACCCATATTTAAGGGCTTTGCCTCTTTGATCAGGGGGCAAGCGCATGACCATGCTCGCCAAAACGGCAGCATTGTCCACCGAAACCAAGGTTTCCAGAACCACCAGGTTCCCGACAATCAACGCTGCTTTCGGAAGAGGAATACCCCAAAAATCCACGAATCAAAAATTTCGTTTAAAAAAACAATGTAATCAGGCCAAATCGGACATGAATCATTGGCGTAGGATTCGGGCCACGAACATTCCTTGAGGCCCTTCAAACATCAAGGTGTAAATTCCTTGAGGCCAATGGCTTGTATTCAGGACAAGGGCCTCACGCCCTTGTTCCCAGGCTTCGTGATGGACTATTTGACCCAAACCATTGAATACCGTAAAATTCCGTGGAGCCTCATCAACACAGGTCCACTGCAGGGGTAATTCCTCTTCAATCGGATTCAGTAAGCGCAAGCATCCACGGAAGTCTTCGGAATTTTGCATACCTGCAACATAGAAAAGATAGGGTGAACTAAGGACAGAGTTGCAAGAATCAGTACTATAGGAGACGGTGTAGGATCCACTCGCTAAGGGTCGAAGTGCACGACCTGTGTCAAGCGGTAACAAGGTCCCGTTAAGGAACCAAGAATAACGGGTTCCTTGGAAGAAGGACCATAGGGAATCGTTACTGTATTGCCTAATTTCGGAGGGAGGTTGAGCCATCACCCTCAACGTGAAAGAATCGTTCAAAAGGCAGCCCCCGTTGTTCACCGAATAGCGGATGGTATGGGAACCCGTACCGGCTTGGCTTGGACTAAAAATTCCGAAACTGACCCCTGGTCCGCTGTACTGTCCACCACCTGGAAGGGCATTGTTCAGGATCCAATTGGGATCGTTGCTGCAAAAAGGAGCAGGTATGGAAAAATTAACTTGTCCAGGTTGCGTCACCACAAGGTTACGCCAAAGGGTATCTGAGCAACCCGCAGAATCCATATAGGTATAGCCGATCCTGTGGGTTCCGGCGCCCACTGTTCGTAGGTTAAGGGTTGAACCGGTGACTCCGTTCCCCAGGTAGCGGCCACCAGTGGGCAATGCGCCCGTGAATATCAGGCTATCTTGGGTGATGCATACAGGATTGGGCTGCGGAAAAGTCAAAACAGGAAGGGCTCGAACCCGTACTTCGACAGAATCCTGCCCCGTGCAACCCCGACCATCCGTATAGGTGTAGCGAAGCGTATGCAACCCAACCCCTGCGGAGAGCGGATTGAACAAAGTTCCCTGAACTCCGGGACCCGAAAATTGACCTCCAAGCGGAGACCCGGTTAACCCAATGGAGGACTGATTCCGACAAACAACGGATGGAACGGTTAGGCTTACGACTGGCGTTGGCCATACCCTAAGCCAAGCCGTATCGCTGCTCAAACAACCCTGCAAGGTGTACACCACCGCGTGACGCCCAACCCCAGCTACCGAGGGATTGAAGCGGCCCAGGCTATCAACACCAGGCCCCGAATAGGATCCTCCTCTTGGATACCCCCCGATAAGCGCAAGGGTGCCAGATTCCAGGCACCTGTCCTGTAAGGTATCCAAAACAGCCACCACGCCGGGCAGAACCCTCACCGCGGCACTGCGAATTAAGGTATCGGAGCCCGCAGAATTGGAGACCACCAGCGTCACGCTGTACGTTCCTACACTATCGTAGCGGACAGGAGGCGGGATTTGGTTGGTATCCGAAGAAGGTTGCCCTCCGGGAAACAGCCAACGCCAACGATTCGGCCGGAAAAGACTGGAATCGGTGAATTGAATAGACCCCCCTGTACAAAGGGTATCCCCGCTGCTGATAAAACCGGCGGCCGGTGTCACATCCGGCGGGGTGCAAACCGGTGAGCTCAACAAGCTGTTTCGTCGGGGTGAATTTTGCAAGACGGTCCACATCCTTGCCACTTGATTGGCCGTAAACAAATTCATGCAGGCATCGTTGGTATAGTCCATGTAGTTTTGAACCATATCCAAACCACCGCAGGAGGCATGGGTCAAAGGACATCCGTAATTGGCTGCATCCGATGGAGGGGTATCCCCGCAGTAATCCGTGGCAGAACAGTTAGTACCATCACCCCAAATATGCCTGAGACCCAGGGCGTGACCGATTTCATGGGTTGCTGTACGACCCAAGTTGTATTGCCCAGTAAAGGGATTATGCGGGGGTCTTCCTACACTCGAATAAAGCAAAACAACTCCATCAGTATTGGCATTGGTTCCTCCACTCAATCCTTGCAGACCACTGCCGGTAGGAAATTGGGCATAACCAAGAACCCCACCGCTGAGGTTAGCAATCCAAATGTTATAGTATAAATTGGGATTCCACCGAGTCGCTGGCTTCACAGTTGAATTGAAGGCATTGGTGGACCATGTGGCTTGTTGCTGGAAACGATGGCGTACAATGCCGGTGGTGTTTTGGCCCAAGGTATCCCTGCGGGCTAAACAAAATTCAATGTTAGGATATCCTACAACGCCGTTAAAGAGCGCGGGCGTATTCACTGTATCGGCATTGAGTCGACGAAAATCCTCGTTCAATACCTGAATTTGAGAGATCACTTGCTGATCTGAAATATTCCAAACATCCGTTTCATTTTGGTAAATGATGTGGACCACGACCGGGATGGTGTAGATAATTTCAGGGGATTCAAGGCCGTGGCTTGGGGCCGAATTCCTTGACCTTTGAGTCCTTAATTCGGCCTGCTTGGCTGCCATCCACCTTTCAAAATCTTCATCGCTTTCGGTCCATACCCCCTGGGCCCTCATCGCATTCATCATGTCCACCGTAGCACAACGAACCAGGCCTTCCGGGGCCTTTGCTCGCCCTTTGATCCTTGGAAGTTCTTGACCCCATAACGAAGTCGTCAAACCCAAAACCAACAACCAAGACCCGAGGCCTTTCAAAAAGTTCTTATCGAAACCTAAAAGAAGCATTCTATTTTGAATTAAAGGCGGCAAATTAGGCTCTAATTCCCTAAAATTGCATAAAAGGCGCATTAAAAGCACTCATGGCTTCTGTAGGTATTTCGATAGAACAAGCGACCAATTGGCTTCGTGAGGGGTACCCCGTTGCAATTCCTACCGAGACCGTGTACGGATTGGCCGCCAATGCTTGCCGTGAGGATGCCTTGATTCGGATTTTTGAAGCCAAGAAGCGGCCCCTCTTTGACCCGTTGATCGTGCATTTGCCAACGGTGAATTCTATCCTTCCCTATGCCAAAGGCATACCTCGGTTAGCCTTTGATTTGTGGGAACGCTACAGTCCTGGACCGCTCACCTTGGTCTTACCAAAATCAGACAAGCTTCCGGACCTCCTCAGCTCGGGACTGCCTACGGCAGGTTTTCGAATTCCTGATCATCCTGTGGCTTTACAGGTATTGAATGCGATTGATTTCCCTTTGGCTGCACCATCGGCCAATTTATTTGGGCGGGTTAGCCCCACTACAGCGGCCCATGTACTGGATCAGTTGGGGGATTCCATTCCCTATATTTTGGATGGTGGAGCCTGCAGTGTCGGATTAGAATCGACCATCATCGACCTTAGCGGTCCAGAGCCCATCCTACGCCGAGAAGGCGGTATTCCTTCACAAAGCATTGAAGATGAGCTCAAAATTACTTTTCAACGCCCTGTACATGCGTACCGACTCAACGACGAATTCGTGCCTTCAGCAGGAACCTTGGACAACCATTATGCTCCCAAAGTGCCTTTGATTTGTTATCATAACAACGAAGAATTAAAAAACATCGCGAGCAGGCTATCTTCGATGCACCCAGACCACAACGCTCGAACGGCAAGCAAGCCGCCGAGGAGGGAGCCAACCTTGGGCATGCTTCGATTTCAATCGGATATCCCCGATCATTTTCGAGACCTTTGTGAAGAAAATAAATTGGGGACTTGCAGAATTATTGAAATTCTAAGCCCAAGTGGGGATCTCAAAGAAGCGGCTCGCAATTTATTTGCCGCCATGAGATCATTGGAGGTGGGATGTGATTTGATTCTTGCCGAACAAGCCCCCGAAGATGGTTTGGGAATGGCGATTAACGATAGGCTTCGACGCGCCTCAGTTAAGGGAGCACCACGTTGAATCCTACCTAGGAAACCTCCTGTTACGCAGGACGCATACTGGAGTTCGTAGCTTCGCTAAGAGATTAATGAGGTTCTTTGGTGTACTTGGTGAGGACAAAGACAAAGCCGCCCAAGGCCAAAACAGCAAATAATATCCAACCAATCATAGATTCAAATTAAAGGAATTAAAGTTCTGGATTTAACTATTACGAAGTTCGTTCAAAATCCTTGCATTTCATGGGCATTGCAGAAGAAAAACGCAAGGTTTTTTGTGTAAATCGGGGATTAGATTGGATCCCAACATCCTGCTCCATTCTTGAACCGTGCGTGTTTTGATCCATTCTTCGGGACCCCCATTGAGCCTGCAGGCAATGCACAACAGCGTCGATGGATGGAGCAACCTGAGAAGGGTATGCAGGAGGGACTGATTGCGATAGGGGGTCTCGATCCAAATTTGAGTTTGGTGGGTTCGACGGGATTGAGCTTCCAGGTCCCGAATTTTGGCATCCAACGCAGGGTTCTTCACGGGTAGATAGCCATGGAATTCCATGTGCTGCCCATTCAGTCCGCTACTCATCCAGGCCAACATGATGCTGGATGGCCCACTGTACGGGACCACCTTCCAACCCCGTCGATGCACTTCCATCACCAAAGCCGAACCGGGATCTGCCAAAGCCGGACAACCGGCATCGGACATCAACCCAAGATCATGCCCTTGCTCCATGGGAGCCAACAAATGCACGAGTTCGGACGCGTTGCTATGTTCATTCAAAAGGTACAAGCGGTACTGATTGATATCCACCTTGGGGAGTATGCGACGTATCATCCTCCTGGCTTCCCTTTCGGATTCAACCACCAAATGATGAAGACGTAACATTCTCGCCTGCAATGCCGGACTCACCTGCTCTGCGCCGTATTCAGTATCCAGCAGGGTAGGAAGCAATACCAATTCAGGGGAACTGCGGTCCATGGTAATGCGTTGGAGTGCTATGGATTTTTGATCTTACGGCCCAGTCGCAGGCGATGCAATTGCCTACGCACCAAGCGAGTGAGCTCCCTAAGTGAAAAGCCAAACAAAACGGCCGTCCCAAAGCTGAAGGAGGAGTAAACCACGGCGACCAAAGCCATTTGGTTGTTACCCAACATCACCTGGCTTACAAAAATGGCCAGCGAAACATTCTGCAGGCCAACCTCCAGGGGAATGGTGATTCTGGAGCGTGGACCTAGCTTAAACAAGAACGCCAGGAGGAGGCCGAAGAGCATGCCGCCACCGTTGAGCAGCAAAGTGGGCGGAAGCAAATCACCCACAAAGCCCAAAACCTGATCCGTGCCGGAATGTTCTGCACCCGCTACACCCACAAAGGCCACCAACAACATCATCGGCATGAGGTAACGAAGGGGTTTATCCGCCATGTCCGCAAAGGCCGGGTAACGACTTCGAAACCATAATCCCACGGCCGCGGGCAAGAGGGTGAGCAAGGCAATGTCTTGAACAGTATGCCAGAAAGGTAAGGAAATGACCATATGCTGACCCATGAAATACGCGAGGGACCAATCCACAAGCCAGGGAATCGTCACCACACAAATCATGCTGTTGATGGTGGTCAGCGTCATGGACAAGGCCACATTCGCCCTTAACAAATGACTAATCAGCCCTGCCGAAGCTCCACCTGGGCAAGATGCAACCACCATCAAACCTACCGCATAAGCGGGAGGTAATTTGAAGGCCATAGCCAAAACCCAGGCAAGGACAGGCAGCACCACCATTTGCGCAAACAAGCCAACAATAATTGCCTTGGGAAAGCGGATGACATTGCGAAAATGCTTCCAACTCAAGGACAAGCCCATCCCCCACATGATCAACACCAAGGTTGCCGGCAGAAAATAGTTTGAAAAGAAATTGGGATTCATTTCCGAGGACCTATTGGACTCATTGGTAGTTTTGAATTGAGCAAAGGCTGCATGCTCTACGGAAGCCTATGCGCTAAGCTTCAATGCAAAATCATTGAAGCCCTCCTCCAGGCGGATTTCCAAACGGCCCACTTGCATCATTTCCAACATGGCCAAAAAGGTGAAAATGGCGTGCATTTTGTCCGTAAAATCTTCGAATAAATCCAAAAAGGAGGTGAATTCCTTGTTGTTGAGTCGATTCGCCAGATAATTCCTTTGAGCAGCAATGGAATACGGGTAAGGGGTGACCTTGTGGGTGACCTTGACCCGAGCCGCGCCACGAGCGACCGCTTGGTGAAAATACTTAAGCAGCTTGTACAGATCGACATGCAACAAATCTTGTTCAATCCCCAAGCCTGCCTCAACTTGTTTCAATTCTTCGGCTTTGTTCCCGCGAGGCATCAACGATTGCCGATGATCCTCCATGAACTTCAGTTCTTCGGTAACGGCTTTGTATCGCTTGTATTCCAAGAGCCTGGCGGCCAAGTCAGCCCTGGGGTCAATTTCTACCCCAGCCTCATCCAATTCGGGTCGAGGTAATAACATTCTAGCCTTGATTCGAATTAGGGTGGCCGCCACCAAAATGAATTCTGCAGCTAATTCAATGTTAAGCTCTGCCATTTCCTGCATATACTGCAAGAAATCGCCGGTGATTTTTCCAATGGGGATGTCTTGAATATCCAATTCATCCCTTTCGATAAAGAAAAGCAACAAATCGAAAGGCCCTTCGAAGCGTTGCAATTTGATTTGATAGGTCTCCTGCATAGTTATGGAATCGAAAGATAAGGCCGGACCTAAGCAGAAGGGCCCGCAGTGGCCACCACCAGCCTATCAGGTTGTAGGAACTGGGCAGCGAGCTCCATAAGCCTTGCCGGACTGATTTCGTTTAAGGCCCTCAAATATTCATGCAAATAATCCTCGCCGAGATCGTAGGATTCCAGATCCCAGTATCGATCAATCAAGGCCAAAGATCCATCCAACCCCGCCATGAGTTGACCTTTCAAATAGGATCGTACCCTTCCCCATTCCTGTTCGCTTAATAATTCTCGACCAAGCCTATCCATTTCAAAACGAATTTGCTCCAAGGCCGTGCCTTCTGACCCGGCCGATAGCTCCGATTGAATGGTCATCAGCGAATGATCTCGGTAGGATCGTAGCCTTGCCCCAACCCCGTAGGTCAAACCCAAATCTTCCCGCAAATTTTGCATGAGCCTGGATCCAAAATATCCACCCAGCACCGTGACCAGGATTTTGAGCCCGTGATAAAGGGGGTCCGTCTTGGGTGGCCAAACCAAAGCGGCTCTCAAGGAAACCTGCAAAGCATCTGCCTTGGGCACAAAAACCACCGACGGTGAGGGTGTTGGAATCTCCTTGAGGTCGAGGCGAGTCCCAGGTATTGAATCCACCGCAGCCACCGGGAAGGTGCGCTGCAGATCGCTGATCAGGCCAGGAACGACCTTGTCGGCTTGAGGGCCGCAAACCGAAATTGACATGCCATTAGAGGACAATAAGTGGCCGTGAGCCTCCAACAAATGCTCACGGGTAATTGCCTCGTAATCGGTCGGACTTGATAAACGTGATTCTGGATGATACGGAGGATACACCAATTGCCGCAATTGCCGCCCCGCGAGAAAGCTCAGTTTTTGGGATTCGATATGCCAATGCTGGATTTTGGAACGAATTATCGATTGGAGTTCTTCCGGGCGAAAGGCTGGTTCTGAAATTGCCTCCAGAAACAGGGGCCATACCTGGGGCAGAAAACGGTCCAAAACCAACAACGTTGCCGAGGTATGCTCCGCCTCCGATGAAAAACGAATTTGGCCACCCCAGCGATCCACCTCAGAGGTCCACTCCGCGGCACTCCGTTGAAGGGTTCCTTCGCTGAGCATTCGAGTCATCAGACGAGTAGATAGGAAGTTTTGCTCAAACCAAAAACCATGATTCCACTGAATATCAATTCGTAGCAATGGTTCATTTCCCTGATTAAGCACAACGATTTTGGGACGGGAATCGGAATGACCCCACGGTTGGGGCCAGTCCCAAGTCAAGGGAGCCGTCTCCTCGGGCAGAGGCCTCCTACTGCGCTGTGTAGCCGAGTTAGCCATGGTTATCTTGTTCATTCGGTAGGTAGCGTAGGATCGATGCCCTTTCGGGTTTGAGCAAGAGCTCCTCCATGGCC
>Ga0214923_10009469_pt1 | contig 10142 bp, 10 predicted proteins | sample LL1510_MetaG_FD_177993 | JGI IMG/M metagenome (GOLD analysis project Ga0214923, IMG submission 177993) | Freshwater microbial communities from Lake Lanier, Atlanta, Georgia, United States - LL-1510 | ecosystem: Environmental > Aquatic > Freshwater > Lake | place: USA: Georgia | collected...
AAAAAAGATCGCGCGTCCTGGATTTACTCCTGAACGCGCGATTAGTTGGTAGCGGAGGCGGGATTTGAACCCACGACACAGCGATTATGAGCCGCTTGCTCTACCAGGCTGAGCTACCCCGCCAAGCATCACAAATATTCGAGCCCCCCATCGGAATCGAACCGATGACCTTTTCCTTACCATGGAAATGCTCTACCGACTGAGCTAGGGGGGCAATAGAAAAGCGAAGCGAAGAATACCTGATTTTACGCGCTGCTACTCCGCGGGATTGAGCACGATCTTGCCGACGGTTTTTCTCGCCAGCATGGCTTGATGCGCTTCAACCGCACGCGATAAAGGATATGTCGCACCAACAACTGGCTTCAATTTTCCAGCAATAATCAAGCCAAATAACTCCACAAAAACATCCTGCATCATTTCTTTCTTACCTAAACAATTCACTAACCAAAATCCTGCGATTGATTTCGACTTCCCCATCAATGTTGCTGGATGAACTGGAGCTGGCATTGTGCGCGAAGCCATTCCGTAAATCACAATTCGCCCAAACATCGCAAGCGCTTCAAGTGATTGATCAAAAGTCTTTCCGCCCACCATCTCTAAAACCAAATCAACGCTCTTGCCACCATTTGCTGCACGAAGCGCTGCGTTCATATCTTCAACATTTGCATCGACCACAACATCTGCGCCGAGTTCTTTACATAACTTCTTCTTCTCATCCGAAGAAGTCACTGCAATGACAAATCCACCCCACAACTTCGCAAGTTGTATTGCAAGTGATCCCACTCCACCTGCACCTGCGTGAACCACAACGCTCTCGCCCGCTTTGAAATGTCCGACTGTTTTCAAGATGTGATACGCGGTAATTCCCTGCACCATCATCGCTAGAGCTGCACCATCAGAAACTTGATCAGGCAAAGGAATAACTTGCTTTGGATTCACCAAAGTTTTCTGGCAATACCCGCCGCCTGCGGCAAGCGCTAATACACGTTGGCCATTCGGTAACTTTCCTACTACTTCCATTCCTGGAATTAGCGGCAATGTCTGTTTGGACAAATACGAATCCTCGGTCTGGTGCGTATCTGCATAGTTGATGCCGATCGCCGTCACATCCATCACGACATCCTCGCCCGACGCGACGGGATCTGGCAGATCCACATACTTCATCACTTCTGGACCACCGAATTGCGTTATTTGGATAGCTTTCATGCGCGTAACACTATCTCCTCCGACTGACACGAACAACGCTATTTTTTGCCACTTTCTTGAATACCTTTCACCCAAATATCTCGGAATGACTTCCTAAACGAAGTAATTCAAGAGAGCTGTCCGCAATTTTCCGATAAATCAGTAATAAGTCAGGTTTAACGTGTAGCTCTCGCATCCCTACAAACTCTCCCACCAAAAGATGATCATGAAGATTTACGGGTAAATCTTTATCTTCGGCAAGTAGGTCGATAACTACTTGCAGTTTTGTGGGGAGATCTTTGTTGTTGGGCGACTTGCCTTCGCGCCTTACATCTTTATTGAATCGAGTTGTATATCTAACGCTTCGCAAGCAAATCTTTAACGAGCGTCTTCGAGTTCTTAGCAGTCTTCATACGGCCGCGATTTGCGGCCTGAATAGCCCGACGTGTCTTTGCATTAGGTCGTGGCATTTCAAATGGAAGTGCTTCGTCCTCGATAACGCGCAAAAGGAATAGGCGAACAGCGCTCGATGCAGTCAAACCTGAAGCTTCAAGAATTCTCGAAGCCTTAACTTTGATCTCTTCCTCAATTCGAACATTGAGTGTTGTGTTCGTAGCCATAATCCTCCTGTGCGCACATTGTATATACAGCAATACTTCTTGGCAAGTGGGCACACGCTAAACGCACGCCATGACAAAAAGTCACGGTCGTTGTGGAACTTGTGGAAAAGAATTAACCCTTCGTCGATCCGAGAGTTAAGCCCGAAACGAACTGGCGCTTCAAGATGAAGAAGATAATCAACGTCGGTAGCGCTGCCATGATCGCACCGGCCGCCAACAAGTTGAAGTCGGTGACATATTCACCTTGGAGACGTCCCAAGGCAGAAGTAATCGGACGCTTGCTATCGCTCTTAATCAAAACAATCGCCCAGAAGAATTCGTTATAGATCCACGTCGTCATCAACACTGAAAGCGCCGCTAAAGGTGGGCGCAACAAAGGCAGAATCACATTCCAGTAATGGCGGAATACTGACGCGCCATCCACCATCGCTGACTCGGAGATCTCCTTCGGAATCGTCTTCATATAAGAAGACATAACGAACGTCGCGAATCCAACCTGGAGCGCCACATGCACCAAAATCAAACCTAAGTAGCTGTCATATAAGAGATTGCGATTTCCAACCAAATCGCCAATCCAGATATACATCTTGAATAACGGCGCATACACAAGCTGGACGGGAAGCAAGTTACCGGCCGTAAACAGAAGCAACAAATAAAGATTGAATCTAAACGAATAACGCGTTACCACGAATGCGAGCAAAGACCCGAAGAACAAAGTGAGGACGACTGCAGGAATCGCCACAAGGAATGAGTTCTTCAAATATCCCCAGATCTCCATCTGACGATACGCCTCGGCATAGTTATTCAAATTCAAAGTATCAGGACGAGAGAACACACCCTTTTCGATAATGTCTTGATATGGACGAAGCGATGTCCAGAAAGTCCACAGAATCGGAACCATCCATACAAACGCGAAGATTCCGATAAAGGCCGTGATGAAACGGTCCTTAATTTTCTGGCGGTTGCGATACTTCTTATCTTGAACAATTCCACTCATGAGGACACATCATCTCTAAAGACGGTTCGGAGATAGAAGACGATCGGGATGATGCTGAGTAAGAACAAAATCACCGCGTACGCCGCACCCAGCATCGAGGCCGCCTGGCCATAGATGTTCTGGAAGACGAGCATGCCCAAGATCGGCCACCCCGTCGACGTTCCATAAATAATGTAAATCAGATCGAAAGCTCGAAGCGACTCAATCACCGTAATAACAATGATGATCGTGTTCACGGGCTTCATCGCCGGCAAAACGATCTTGCGGAAGGTCTGCCACTCAGTCGCACCATCGATCGCCGCCGCCTCACGAAGCGATGGATCGACCGACTTCAAGCCCGCTAAATAGAGAAGCATGATGTAACCAATATGGCGCCACGAGGCGATACCTAGAATCACATAGGTATTAATCGAATAGTTTCCAAAGATCGGAATCGCATCTTCAATCCCCGGATGGCCCAACATAACCTGGACCAAACCTGCTGGGCCGAGCATAAAGCGCCAGATAATTCCGATAACCGCAAGTGAAAGAACGACGGGGATGTAATAAACGCTCTCGTAAATCTTATGTCCGCGAATCTTGCGGTCGATTTGATACGCGAGCAATACTCCAAGTGGAGTCGCAATCAGCGTGAACCAGGTTAACCAATAAAAGTTATTACGTAGCGCGTGATAAAACTGTGGTGACGCAGTAAAAATCGTGTCGTAATTCGCGAGCCCCGCCCACTTGATATCCGAGAGAGCTACGCCATTCCAATAAGTGAATGAAAGTCCGATTGTGGCAATCGCGGGAATCCAAACCCACACGATATGTAAGGCTGATGGAACACCGACGAACATCGCAAGAGTGAATCGATCACCCCTAGTAAATGCTCGACGGCGACGAGATTTGTCTCTCGTCGCCGTCGTAGTCATACAACCAGCCTATCTTTTTAGGATAGTGGAGGCAATGCGTCCCAAGCTGCTTGCATATCTTCAACAATCTTGTTAACACTCTTTGGATCCTTCAAGAAGTTCTGGATTGAAGGTCCAACGATTGTTCCAGCAAAGTCGTTACGGCAATCGCGATCAAGGAAGTTCATAACATTCTTCGCTTCACCGATAACAGCAAGCTTCTGCTTGTTGAATGCGTCGTATCCTGAAGTATCAAGACGTGTGTTTGCATAGAGAGAAGTATCGCCAGCAGCCTGAGCAGCCTTCATACCGTTCTCACTTGCACACCACTCTGCAAACTGTGCGCCACCTTCTGGGTTAGCAGCATTTGCAGGAACCGACATACCATCGACAGGAGCGTCGATTGAGTCGCGCTTGAATTCTGGATTGATTTCAGGGAATGGAACGATCCATAGATCGTCATAGTCAGCTTGTGACTTCGCCTTGAAGTCGTTAGCCCACCATGAACCCATCATGATCGCACCGCACTTCTTCTGAAGTAGAAGATCGCGCATGCCATCCCATGAGATATCAAGAACGTTCTTGTTCATGTAAGGAATGAGTGTTGCGAATTGGTTGAATACTTCGACTGTCTTCGCATCGGTCCACTTTGCGCGGCCATTGAGAAGATCAATGTGGTACTTGTAACCATTCATACGGACGTTAAGGATGGAGAATGTTCCCATCGCTTCCCATCCACCCTTGTCACCAAGTGCGTAGCCGATGAGGCCCTTCTTCTTGGTTCCTTCGAGCAACTTCATGAAGTCATCCCAGTTTGCAATGTTCTCTGGATCTAGTCCGAGTTCTTGCATTGTGGACTTGCGATAGTGAAGTCCCCATGGATACCAAGTGGTTGGGATGATGTATTGCTTGCCATCAGTTGGGTTTGTTGCACCGCTGATGAAACCTTCTGGCATTTGATCGCCGAGGTTCTTAATGTTGTCTGATAGGTCGAATAGCAACTTCTGATCCGCACGGAAATTGGTACGGAATCCTGCCATCCACTGGAATGCATCGTCAGGTGTTCCCTGGAGCCACTGCGAAATTCCGTCTTGGAACGCGTTGGTATCTCCCGAGCCCTGCATCGTTACATCAATGCCAGTTTCTGCCTTGTAACCATCTGCAAGTGCTTGCGCAATCTTTAGACCAGTTTCATCGTTCGTACGAGCTGTGAACTTAACTGGGCCGTCAGCTTTTTTGCTACCGCAACTTGAAAGCAGAGTTGATCCGCCAACAAGACCGATACCACCGACCGCTGCGCCTTTGAGAACCGTGCGTCGCGATACGCCGTTCTCTTTGACTTCGTTCGACATCGAACTTCCTATTCTCTGAACCCCCCGATGGGGTTCAGACAGGGCGAACCTACGCCCGCATCACCCCTAAAGCGAGCATCCCTTGGTAACAAAATGGCATCGCTAGACTGAAATCTATGGAACTCGTACGCAACATACTTCTTCTATTACATCTCGCAGGCATGGCCGGAATCCTCATCTCACTTCTCAAAACCCGCACCAAAATCGCAACCGGTCTTGTCCATTCTGCCCTCACCGCCCTCGTGGCTGGCATCGCCCTTGTCGGTATCCGCTACCCCCTGCACAACTCCGACCCCATGAAATGGCCGTTGCCCGATAACGCAAAGATTGGCATCAAGCTGCTCTTTGTCCTCATCATCTTGGCTCTTGCCTTCACCAACCGCAAAAAAGAAACTATCTCCTCCAACGTCTGGTCCTTTATCGGTGCCCTGACAATCGGAAACATCATTATTGCTGTGGTTTGGTGAAAGCAAAGTAATCGCAAAACTAATCTGGTCAAAGCATCAAAAATGTCCCCTAGAGCTGCCAAGCTCTGATCGTGGCACAGAATAGACAAAGCTTCGCATGGTCCGGAACCGCTAAGGATTTATTGGAAACTCCCAAGAGCTTAATCGAAGAAGCATTGGATCAACATCTAAAAAGTCTTTTGAACAAACACGCGGCCGGTACTCAAGTTGATGCCTGGTCCGAAGAAGTAGAAATTTTAAAAGTTGGTTTTCGGGATCTTGCTATTGCTCGACCAGATGCATTGCATTGGGGAATAGTCCTTGAATACGAATTACCACTAGAGGGTGGTCGCAGGCCCGATGTGATCATTACTGTGCCGGATAAAATTCTCGTCTTTGAGTTTAAACAGGACCCAAGAATTAGTGGAGCATATGTGGATCAAGCCTACGCATATGCACGGGACTTAGCAGAGTATCACTCAGAATCACACAATCATGAAGTTATTCCATTTCTAATTCCCACAAAATCACGCAACCTAGTTTCAGCACAGGATGGCGTCCGAATCATTTCTCCTGACAAAATCGCTGCAGTACTTAGTGAATTTGAGGAAAAAGATCCGATAAACATTCAAGATTGGTTATCCGGCGAATATGCTCCTCTTCCTACTTTGATTCAAGCCGCAAGAATGATTTTTCAGAATGAGCGCTTACCTTCAATCAAACGCGCGGAGTCTTTAGGAGTTGGAGACGCCGTAATAGAATTACAAAAAATTGCTCGCACGTCTAAAGAACTTCAAGAGAGAACTCTTGCATTTGTTTCGGGTGTTCCTGGCGCAGGAAAAACGCTTGTTGGGCTTCGATTCGTATATGAAAGTTCTTCAGATACTGCTAACTCGATTTTCCTCTCAGGTAATGGGCCACTCGTTGAAGTTTTGAGAGATGCACTTAAGGCTAAAGCATTTGTCCGCGACTTACATAGTTTTATAAAAACTTACGGAACCACCGAAAAAGTTCCTTCACAGCACATTATCGTTTTTGATGAAGCCCAAAGAGCGTGGGATGCAGAGCATATGGGAGTTAAGAACAACGTTCACTTCAGTGAACCAGAACTTTTAATTAGGATTGGAGAAAAACTACCCGATTGGGCAAATCTTGTTGGATTAATCGGGCATGGACAAGAGATTAATAGCGGAGAAGAAGCAGGTATTGCCGGCTGGAATGACGCAATTAACTCTGAATCTGCAAAATCCAATTGGAAAATTTTTACTCCCGCTCGCTTTAAAGATCAATTCCCAAATAGCGATGTGACGGTTGTCGAGCAACTGGATTTGAGTAAGTCTTTACGGTCAAGGCGTGCCGAGGATTTGCATGAATGGGTATCCAAGCTACTAGAAGGAAAGATTTCTGAGGCTTCACGGTTGGCATATCGAATTATTGCTTCCGGCTTCCAAATTCATTTAACAAGAAATTTGTCTGAGGCTAGGGAATTCATTCGTATTCTTTACCAAGACGAGCCTGCTAAGCGGTTTGGGATCCTCGCGTCCTCGAAAGATACCTGCTTGCCTGATTACGGAATTTTGAATGGATTTCAGGACACAAAAAGGATCAAATATTCGCGTTGGTACAACAACCCTACCGGCGAAATTGGCTCAAGCAATAATCTGGAAGACGTAGTGACTGAATTTGGATGCCAAGGTCTTGAGGTTGACTGCGCACTCGTTGCATGGGGAAATGATCTACTTTGGGATGGAAGTGACTGGCAAATGCGTAAATTACGTCCCAAATTCAAACAGCACGATCCTTTATCGTTAAGAAAAAATAGTTATCGTGTTTTGCTAACACGAAGTAGAGATGAAATGATCATCTTTCTCCCTCCCGAAGAACGTTTCGACAAAACGGAGCATGCGTTGCTTGCCGCCGGAGCACGAATGATGCAGTTCGAACTAAAGTCTGCTATCTAACTCCGGGAAGCGCTTTTCGTTTATTGCAATCTTCTCTTTGATTGCATCCGAAAGACTAATATTTAGAACGTCACACAATCGAATAAGATAGATTCCAACATCAGCTATCTCAAGTCTTACATTGTCTAAATCTTGTTTTGATAATGAAAGAACTTCATCGTTTGATAACCATTGGAACTCTGAGGCCAACTCGCCCGCTTCTCCAGTTATCGCCATCGCGAGATTTTTAGGTGTATGAAACTTCCCCCAATCTCTCTTTTCCGCAAAGCTTCGGATAAGTTCAGTCAAATTTTCGATCTCATTCATGTGCTATTCCTATCGCTAAACGGTCATAATCTGGATGAAGTCAGCGCCGACGATTAAGGTTTGAACTAGAAAGCGGCCCGCCAGACTTTCAGGTACCTTCCTGGACAAGTCTCCACCCGCGCATTTTCGTATGCCGGGGGAAAGATGGGCGCTCTCTTACGCCAGACTGCAAGATCAATTTCTCAATGGAGTGCTGATGACACATTGTCTAATCGACTAGCTGAACAGATGTATTTCCAAAATGGCAATCGCCCTTCACAAAGCGAAAAGAGATCGTGGGAAAACAGTCTTCGTGATTTGAGTGGTTTGCTTGTGGATGCAAATCTCGGTAATTTAAATGTTTTAGTTGAATTTCAACTTCCCTATACAAGTAAACGTATCGACGCTGTATTGGTGGGCAGCCATCCAAAGTCACAAGTACCCGTCATAATTGCGATTGAACTCAAACAATGGACGGATGTTGCAGAGTATCAAGGTGAAACTGAAGTTGTGAAAGTCGCAGCTTATGGAAACAGCCCAATTCTTCATCCATCTCTTCAAGTGAAGAAATACTGCGAGTATCTTCTGGATTTCAACCGGTTCGCATCTAATGATTCCGCTCAAGTTTTTGGAGTTGCGTATTTGCATAACTGGATGAATCCCCGAAACAAGATTATTGACGCAATTCCTCCATCTGAAACTAGTATGTTATTTCTCGGAAGTGAGAAGGGAGAGTTCGCAAGGTTTCTTGCGGATCGAATCTCTGAAACTCATTCAGATTCATATACTGATGATTTTCTAAAAGCGAAACTTGCCCCAACCAAACAACTGCTCGCTTTGGCGGCAGATGAAATACGCAACAGAGAACAATTCCATCTTCTTGATGAACAACAAGTTGCTTATTCCCTTGTAATGAAAGCGGTCAGAGATGCGGAATCAGCGAATACAAAGACGGCAGTGGTGATTACGGGAGGTCCTGGCTCAGGTAAAAGTGTAATTGCACTTTCTTTACTTGGAGATCTTTCTAGACGAGGCAAAACTTGCCTTCACGCCACAGGATCACGAGCTTTTCGAAATTCACTTAGGAAAATTGCTGGTGCGAGAGCACCTCAAGTACAGAAAATGTTTTCGTACTTCAATTCCTTCATGACTACAGACTCTAATTCTTTGGATGTAATCATCTGCGATGAGGCGCACCGTATTCGAGAAACAAGTGCGAACCGATACACAAAGGCGGAATTACGTACAGGTAAACCTCAGCTTCACGAATTATTAAGTGTTGCACGGGTACCTGTATTTTTACTTGATTCAAATCAAGTCGTTAGGAAGGGCGAGACTGGAACACCCGAATACATTGAACAAGAAGCACAAAGACTTGGATTGCACACAATTCGAGTAGACCTCGATGGCCAGTTCCGGTGCGGAGGCTCGAGACTTTACGAAAATTGGATTTCAGGTTTGCTTCAATTGAATGGAGACTCTGCATTCCCATGGGAAATAGATTCGAATTTCCATGTTGAGATTGTCAACTCTCCCAGGGAAATGGAAGAGAAACTGAAGTTAAAAAACCAAGAAGGGTATAAGGCAAGAATTACCGCGGGATACTGCTGGACTTGGAATGATCCAAATAGTGACGGAACATTGCCAAATGACGTAGTTATCGGTGAATGGGCTAAACCATGGAATGTAAAAAGTGACCGCAGTGTTGGCGGCTATCTATCAGGTGAACTCTGGGCTATTGACCCCAAAGGATTCGATCAAATTGGTTGTGTTTACACAGTTCAAGGATTTGAGTATGACTGGAACGGTGTAATCATGGGGCCCGATTTGGTTTGGCGAACTGACCGCTGGGTTGCAATCCCAGCAGGATCCAAAGATCCTGCAATGCGCGGAATAGAAACCTCAAATTATGAGCGACTAATAAAGAATACGTACAAAGTCCTCTTTACGCGGGGTCTTATGGGAACTTATTTGTATTCCACGGATTCAGAAACACAGGATCATCTCTTGAATCTTCTTCACGTTGGTGGTGTTACGTGATTTAAGGCCTAGGTCCTATTAGCGAAGTCATTGGGTACTCCGTAAAGGCACAGCGTATTTCTTAGGATTCAGACCTTTCGAAAGAAAAGGCCTCAATTGAATTCTTGCGGCTTTTTTATTTCTTTGAGAGATCATCTGGAGTATTGATTCGCTTTAAATGTCGCAACTCTCTCCGAGTATTGACTTCTGCGGCGAGTTGTTGAATCCATTTAGGAAAAGGTGGAGTTTCACGCTTGCTCAATATGAAAAGCGGAATGAGGCACCAGAACTTTATGAAGTAGGCGTAGAGAGCCCAGCGATAGGGATTGCGGCCGAAGATGAAGGCGGTTGAGGCAACAATGGGAATGGCCAGGAGGGTGATGA
>Ga0214923_10009470_pt1 | contig 10142 bp, 4 predicted proteins | sample LL1510_MetaG_FD_177993 | JGI IMG/M metagenome (GOLD analysis project Ga0214923, IMG submission 177993) | Freshwater microbial communities from Lake Lanier, Atlanta, Georgia, United States - LL-1510 | ecosystem: Environmental > Aquatic > Freshwater > Lake | place: USA: Georgia | collected 2015-10-15
AATAAATCATTAATTAAAATATGCTTCTAATAAATCATTAATTAAAATATGCTTCTAATAAATCATTAATTAAAATATGCTTCTAATAAATCATTAATTAAAATATGCTTCTAATAAATCATTAATTAAAATATGCTTCTAATAAATCATTAATTAAAATATGCTTCTAATAAATCATTAATTAAAATATGCTTCTAATAAATCATTAATTAAAATATGCTTCTAATAAATCATTAATTAAAATATGCTTCTAATAAATCATTAATTTTTAAACTTTTATGTTGTTTAACTATATTATCTAGATTAGTTAAACCATTATCTATATCTAATGATACAAATATTTTATTAAAAACAGAATATATATCATATACAGATGATTGAATAGTATTATATGTTGATACATCTTTTAACATTTTATGTTTTTTAAGATATATTTTATCATTACTGTGTTTTAACCAATGGATATAAACATATTCTAACGTTAAATCTGTTAAATTATTTTTAACAATATATGTATCACTATCAAAGTTATCAGGAATATCAATATCATAAGGTATTTCATATATACCTTTATTCCATTGTTCTAACCAGTAAGAATATGTGTTATTATATTTTTTTTCATTGAAAGCATATTCATTATATCTAAAAAATATAATATCCGTTAATTTTTTCCATGTATAGTTTTTAACAGATAAATTATTTGATTTAATTATATCAGTATTATCTTTTGGATAAGAACATTCTAATTTATGAATAATATTATTTTTGGTATAATCATGTATTAAAACTGTATTACATGTTTTAATTGAAGTTATCCAATTACTAAACTTATTTGTAAAAACTATTTTACTTGTATTAAATAAAATTGGTAAATCATTATAAACTACATAACCTTTATAAAAATTAGAAATATCATTAATCAATGGTGTTCCATATATTTCAAGTTTTAAATCATTTTCTAAACAATAATTATTTAATATTTTAATTATTTGTATTTCATTTATATCACTATTAAGATTTTCACATATATAAAGAATATCTATTATATATTCTTTTTTAACATTTTTAAAAAACATTTCATCATAACAAAATGGACAATAATCAACATATTTATTATAATATTTTTCAACACTGTTTTCATCATTTGTTATAAGATGTGTAAACATTACAGATTTTGTAAAATTTACTTTATTTGGATCATCTAAACAATATAAAATATAATAAATATTTGGAAAAGCATTCTTTATTTGCATGAAAAAATCTGTATAAATATCTGAAAACCACCATAAAACAATATGTGGTTTTTCTTCAGTTAAATAATCTATTAAATGTTCTGTAACATTATTAACTTTTGATAAACTATCATAACAATACATATATAATGGATAATTTATAACAGACCAATTATATAATGTTCTAAAATTATTAGCAATACTTACAAAATGTTCTTTTAATTCATAATAAGATATGATTAATACTTTTCTCATAATATATTATATATTATTACATACATTTCTAACAAATTATCACATCACATAAATTTAATGAACTATTTAGAAGAGTTATATTAACATATCCATTTCCACCGTCTCCAGACAATCGTTTATTACATACATCAACAAAATAAACAGAACCTCCGCCACCCGAACCTAAATGACCACATGAACCATTCGGTTTTTTAATATTACCTTTTGCGCCTTTTAAACCAGAACATTCATTCGTTCCACCATTACCAGCACATCCTGTTCTACTAATAGTTCCGACTGCTCCGTTTTCACCGTTTAATATACCCCCACTAACTAATTCATTTAATTGTGTGATAGTTAATGTATTTAAATCAAGTGAACCATTTTTTATTTGTACATAGTCACTATAATAGGGTCTACCATTTGTTCCTCCATCAGCAACAATTGTATCATTATTACATCTTTGTATTGTAGTATTTCCACCATTCAAGTCATATTTTGATATACCACCTTTACCAATATTAATTTTCCATTTATCATTTTTACATACTTTAATTTTAAAACAAATATTATATCCTGCACCACCACCTCCTCCATATAAATGATAATTACCTTGTGAACAACCTATACCACCTGCACCACCTGCACCAGACATTTCCACATCTAAATATACATCAGCAGTAAAAGTTAATGTATATGTTTCTGTAATATCAGTTAGAATAAGATTGTTATTTTTTATATGTGTATTACTATGTTTAGACTTATTATTATTATCTTGATTTTTAGAAATATATGTAGTTATTGGCATATCCGAACTTTCACTTGAATTGTTAGATGATTTTTTATTTTTTTTTCCGTGTTCTGTAAATATATTTAATAGTAATTCTTTAGTCGATTTTTTATTAGAACTCATTTATAGTATTATATAATATATATATATATAATTTTATTAATATTATGATGTTTTTTTACTAATATTAATATTATGATGTTTTTTTACTAAAAAATGTTTATCATTTATAATAAATAACTTCCACACTTGTAGGTGTAGTATATATGTCATCATATATATTTTCATATTTTATAACAATTGTGTTGTTATAATCTGTATCTTTTACATTAGGATGTTCAGTATGTTTACCTTGTTTAAATAAATGAATTGGTTTATCAACATTATTTAAGACAATTATTTGTATATCTTCATTTAAATCAGATAAGATAATGAATTCAATTATTCCATTTGTGAAAAATGACATATCATTTGATAATTTAACAATATATTTTACAATTGTATCATGTAAGTTTTTATCAATTTTACCAATATTTTTTAACATTATTTCAGACATTTTAGTTTCTATATGAGTATCACTTAACCATTCTATAATAACAGATTTGAATATATACATCATATTTGTTTGTAAATCACTAATATATCCAAGATTTCTAGTATTAATATCACTATATTTGTTTTTAATCCAATAGAAACCATTAGCATAGGCACGTAATATTATATTATCATTTGGCCATATTTTTTGTATATACATATTATTTCTTTCAATTAATGGATATTCATTTGTTTCATCCGAATTATTAGATAATGTTAATTTCTTCTTTTTACCAATTTGTGGTACATTATTCTGTCCAAATAATTCTTCTAATATATTAGTAACATTTGTTGTCATTTCTTTGATAATTTTTTGTCCTTTTATATGTGTGTAATTATTTCTATCTACAATGTCAGATACATAATATCCACTATATTGCATTATTTCCATTGCTTTAACATCATTTATTGCTAATTCTTCAGATACTCTATTAACATATTGAACTATTAAATCGATTGTTAAACCCATATAGCATTTATCATGAGACCATTTACAATGAATATTATTAATACAGGTATCTTTAGTTAAATTAATATGACATAATTCTCTTTCATTTTTCAAATCATAATTATCTAGATTCGGTATTGTAGACATTTTATGGATTAGTTTTCCTCCTGTTAAATTTACATCATCCGCGATTTTCATAACTTCCATATACTTTTTATTTAAATTTGTATCAATTAATTTATATAATACTAATCTGATTTCATTTATTTTATCTGTCATATCATTATTCGAATGCATAATTTTTTCTATTTTCGTTTTATAACTAATATTTTCAACCTTATTAATATAATCACTTAATTCTAATCTGAATAATTGATAAGATTCTTCTATAAATTTGTTTTCATTTACTTTTCTTATTCTGTCATCCACTTCAAAATGTTTTTTAGATATATCATCATCTATTTTTTTAGTTAATTGTTTCTTTTCATATAATAAATTATTTTTTTTAACATCATCTATGTTCATTTCAAATGGAATAATAGGAACAATATCTTTTGTAGAAACCATTATAGAATTTACTTTAAGAACACCATTATGTTTAGAACTGTAATATACACCTATAGGTTTAATAGGTATTGTTTTTTTTGTTGATACATAAAGTTCTGTTAAATATTTATATGTATCGTCATATGATTTGATATACTTATCCATGTCTTTTGTTATTGGAATGTTCCATATGGATCCAGATGGTTTAACAGGAATAATATAGCCATTGACTAATATTAAATATATACATTTGTTTCTTTCATCCATAATTTGTTTTATAATTTGTTTTTTTCCTAAAATTTTAAATACTGTAGTAGCATCTATTCGTTGATATTTTGTAAGTGAAAATTCTATATTTGTATTATTACATGTTTTATTATAAAAATCATAAACATGATTTACTATATTACTTTCTGTATTTTCATAATAAAAAACTTTATCAACATCCATTGTTTTAACATCTTTATCTTTCTTTTTAACGTATGTTATTAAATAATAATTTTTATCATCTTTTATTAAAAATATAAATGTTTTATCAAGAACTGTATCATCTGTTTCTACATCTTCTAGATTACCACAATCAATATAAAAATCATCAAATAAAACATCTTTTTCTAAACTTTTTTTAACTTTAACAGTATATTTTTTAAATAAAATAATATTAATACCACCTTTCATTAAAATACTTGGAATAGAAATAATGTCTTTTATTAATTCATAATCTAAATGTTTAGATGTTTTAATATAATCAATATATTTTTCTCTAGTAACAAATTGTGTTTTAATATCACCTTTATTTAATGATGTAAATATTTGTTCATTTGTATCTTTTAGTAATATTTCTATAATTCTATTTTTAATGTCTTCTATTGTAGTGTCTAGAGAATATGCTATACAATTTAGGAACGGATTTTCATCTTGTATTGTTCCATATTTAAAATAATAACCATCCGTATATTCTAAATAATTATTTTTTATAACTATTGTATTACTAAACATAAAATTAAAATATTTGTCTAGATACTTTGATAAATATCCATATCTACCATCTTGAATTTTATTTGTATCTTGTAAAATATATAATTTTTCATTTACAAAATTTTTTTTTGTATCAACCATTTTTGTTTTATCTGTTTTTTTTTCATTATTTCCATTAATACAACTTTCAAAGAATTTCTTTTTTACTAAATTATTTGATTGTGAAAAATCTTTTTTGAAACAACAAGGCATACAAAAACCTGAAGGATTTTTTGATTTTGTTAAAAAACCAATATACATATTAGAACCATTATCTTCTGGTGTACACGCATAATGTATATAATTTCCTGTATTTTCTCCTAAATTATCCATTTCAGGTACTTTAACTGTTCTTAATACGACACCATTTTTTTTTAATTTCTTTTCATAAACATCTAATTTTGAGTTATATGTATATCCTTTTTTTATTAAATTATTTATATTATTATTTGTATATTGTAATGGTTGTCTTTTTCCATCTTTACCTGAATTTTGACATAAACGAGACCATTGATTTTGTCCCTTATCTGGTTTAAAACCCAATCGTTGTTTATCAACATTTGTTATTTGTTTAATTGTTTTAATATCCTTTTCATAATTTACAATTTCTTCTACTTTTGAACGACGTTTAGCAATATTTGTTAAAGATTTAAGTTTTTCTTTTAATATTTGTTTATCTTTTTTCTTATATAAATATGTTTCAATATACAAATAAATTAATACATTTAATAGTTCTAATATTCTGTTCATTTGTACTTCTGTTCTAGCACCAGCAATTCTTATTTTATATTTATCTTTTTGTTTTCCTTGAATATCAATACCTATACCTTGTGGTTTATGTTTTGGTACTTCATCCATTTTTTTTAAAACTTTTCTTGCTTTACGGATATTTGGATATCTATATCTGACTTTTTGTATTTCTTCAGAAGCTTTCTCTTCTGTTATATTAAAAATTTTAGCAATATCGACAACAAAAGTAGATTCATTGATTTCATAGTTTTTCAAAAAATATATAATTTTTTTTTCTACACTTGATATATTATCATATTTAGTCACTTTAATATATCTCAAATATGTTCCAAATTTTGAAAATGTATCTTCTTTTATTTTTTTAGAATGTCTCTTTCTAGGTTCTATTACCATCGCAACAAATGGATAAAAGAAACGTGAAAATTCAGATAAATCATTATGGTCGATAACAAATTGTTCCGGTAATTCAAATCTTTGAATCGTATTAATAAAAGCAAATCTAAATTCTTCATCAATCGGAACTATAAATTTATTTTTAGGACTTTCTGTATTTATTTTTTCAACTAATTTTTTAATATATATATATGTATTTTTAATATCCTCTATTGTAGCATTATCTATTTCTTGCCATACTGTTTTATATTCAATTCTACCAGATTCATTTAATGTTACATTTATAAATTTTGTAGAATTTCTTTTTGAATCAAATATTTTTAGTTTAAAACTAATACCATAAGCAGTATTTTCAAACCATCTATGTAAAAAATTAATATCATTATTATTTACAAATTTATGCATCTCATCTTCATTGTATTTATATGTACTACCTCTTTCTACAGTATGAAATTGAATAAATGGATAAAATTCATCTGTTTTTATATCATTGAATATACGATACATATCTATTTTATCTATTTTTCTTAAATTGACATGCATAATAGATTGAGTAATGTAATTGTTTTTAAAAACATGTTTATGTTTATTTGTTTTTTTAACATCTTCTATAATATTTACTATTTCATTTTCCATTATTAAATCATTATTAATAGTTTCCAGAATATTAATATTTTTATTACCATCATTCAATGGATTACCATTTAATGATTCAATTATATTTTTAATATCATCTGATTTTATTTTAGGAAAATACAATTTAATATACACATCTTCTAAATTTTTTAATGTTTCTTTATCAGGTGAATATTTCGTTCCAAGTTCATTATAAATATCAATCATATAAATCTCATTATTTGTAATATATTTATCATAGTCATATAATAAATTTGTTTCATCATCCTCTTTTCTAATTTTATTACCAAATTTTTTCATATCAAGTTTCAATAATTGTAAACTATCTTCTAATCTTTCATATAAATAGAATTTATTATACGGTTCAATATCAATATTTAATAATTCATTCTTTCTTAACCATTTTTGTCCTAACATAATTTTTTCTATTTTTTTATCAAATACATATTCTGCCCACATATATTGTCTTGATGGTGTTATAAAAGAATATTTATCAAATTTAGGATTATTTTTAATAGAACAACATACTTTATTTTTTACTGTTTTAATAGTATCATCACCATATATGAAATTTGAATAAACATAATATTTAATATATACATTCTTTAGTTTATTATTTTGTATAGTTTTATCATCATCTATATCAAATTCAACCATATTTTTTATACATTTATTCAATAGTGATTCATTTTCTGTTGCATTTTCTAATAATTTTGTTGTTTCTTTTACATTATCATCTATATTATCATAATTATCTGTATTATTGTCATCTTCTAAATTATCTTCTTCTAAATTATCTTCTTCTAAATTATTGTCATCTTCTAAATTATTGTCATCTTCTAAATTATCTTCATTATCTTCATTATCTTCATTATCTTCATTATCTTCATTATCTTCATTATTTTCATCTTCTAAATTATCATCATCATTATTTTCATTATCATTATCTTCATTATTTTCATCATTTTCATCATTTTCATCATTATTCTCTACATTATCATCTTCTAAATTAATATTTTTCTTTTTACCACCTTCAATATATTCTGGTATAGAATACTCTTCTTCCAAATTATCTTCTTCCAAATTATCATCTTCTTCTAAATTATTTTTTTTATCATTATCATCTTCTAAATCATTATATTTTGGTATAGAATATTCATCTTCTTCTAAATTATTTTTTTTATCATTATTATCTTCTAAATCATTATATTCACCATCTTCATCATTTTTTGTTTCTATTTCTGTGTCTAATAATTTTAAGTTATTTTTATTTACTACAGAATCGGATGAATCTTCTAATTCTTCAGTATCTGATGAAAAATTATCAATATTTTTTACACGCCCTAAATTTCTTGATAATTTTTTATTATCTGATACTAATATGTTTTTGATATTGATATTGTCTGTTAATTTATAATTGACATTTTCATCAGTATCATAAGTTCTTAATTTTTTGATATCTTTTTTTTCATTTTCTTTTTTAACAATTTGATTATAATTATAAATAATTTTATTATTTTCTAAAATATTATTTTTAACATGTGTATTATACCATTCATCATTAAATTTACCTAATATATCTTTTTTCATAGTATCATTGTTATCAATTTGTGAAAATATAAAAGCAATATGGTAAATATTAAAGAAATACTTATACCAATTAACACTATATTTTTCAGTTAATATTTTAATTTCATTCATATCTAATTTAAGTAATGTTTCAAACAAATCTAAATCTTTAATTTTGTTTAATATATTTTTAATGTTGTTATCAATATTTCCTACAAATACATATGTATTATATTGAATATATCTATTTTCGTTTTTGTATTTCCATATAATTTTGTATGGTTCATTCATATGTTATATATAAAGAAAATAATAATTATATTTTCTTTATGATAAGTTCAATAATATATTTTACACGATACTGTTATTAATATTTATACCACAACATTCTTGGGGATATTTATCAAAATCTATTTTTTCATATATGTTTAATTTAATAGCTTCATTACATAAAAAAGCAAATATTTTTTTGAATAACGGTGTATGTTGTAATTCAGGACATGCGACATGTGATATTTCATGTAATGCAACATACATCATTAAATTAATATTATGTATCTTACCATCTTTTTTAGACTTAACACAAAAAACAATTTCTTGACCTTTATTTACAGTATAACTAGTATTATTTGTATTAATAGGTGTTTCACTAATAGAAACATTTTGTATATTCTTATATAATAAATCAATATATGGATAGTATTCAATGTCATATTTACCTTTATTCGTATATAAGTGATCTTTTAATAGAAAAATGTTTTTTTTAATGTTATATAATAATTCAACTGCATCATATTTATGTTCATCATTTCTAACATAATAATATTCATTATCAAATGGACATTTAATATATGTCATATCACCATTATACATATATATATAATAAATAAATAATATAACTAATATTATAAAAATAATATTTAACATTACAATATAATAATTAAATATAATAAAACTTTCTATGTATCTATTATAATTACAATGGGACAAAATAATAGTACTCTACAAAAGACACCCCCACAAACAATGAGTAATAAAGAACTCGACATGAATGTTGACAATTTATTTAGATCAACAAATACAACTTCTTTTATGACTTCGAAATATTCACCAACATCAGTAATTAGTATTGATAGTATTCCTGTAATGGCAGGTGGTGCAAAAATAAATGTTCCTACTAGACAAAGATATAGTAATGAATTTGCATTAAAATCAAATGATGTTGAACTAAATAATAATTCATCAAGTGATGTAATGGATAAATTATATGGCGGTGCTAAATACGATGAACTTGATTTTAATTCTACTTCTAATAATGTTGATATGTTTTTTAATAACGTAGATAGCAGTTTAGCAAGTGTATCAAGCACTGCTAGTCTTCCTAGCGTGGCAAATGTGGCAAATGTGGCAAATGTTCCAAGTATTTTAACAAGAAACGTTGAAGATTTAAATGCTGTTAACAATACATATTCTGAAACATCTATTAATAGTATTTTTGGTGGTTCTGCTAAAATGTCATTTTCAGAAACATCTAATAATAGTTCTGTTTCTATGAGAGGTGGAAATAACACTAATTTTGAAATTGATAATGACATTCAAGTGTTAAAAAATTCTATTTTATCTGCTACTAGTTCCAATCCTGTAGAATTTATGAAAGGTGGTAAAGATGAAGACGATAAAGAAGACGATAAAGAAGATGAAGATGATAGTGATGATGATAGTGATGATGACGATGATGATAGCGACGATGATGATGATAGTGACGATGATGATGAGGAAGATAATTTAGAAAAAGATAAAGACGAAAATAAAGAAAATAAAAAGAAAGAAAAGAAAGATAAAGCAACAGATGTTAAACCAGTAGAATCTTCTAAAGATAAAACGGATTCAGATGTTAAGAAAACAAATCTTCCGCAACACCTAAATTATCAAG
>Ga0214923_10009471_pt1 | contig 10141 bp, 11 predicted proteins | sample LL1510_MetaG_FD_177993 | JGI IMG/M metagenome (GOLD analysis project Ga0214923, IMG submission 177993) | Freshwater microbial communities from Lake Lanier, Atlanta, Georgia, United States - LL-1510 | ecosystem: Environmental > Aquatic > Freshwater > Lake | place: USA: Georgia | collected...
CAAGGCTCACGGAAATGGTGAGAAGCGTGTGCTAATCTTTGACCTTGGTGGTGGCACGTTCGATGTGTCGGTTCTTGCTATTGAAGATGGTGTATTTGAGGTTAAGGCAACTGCTGGTGATACTCATCTTGGTGGTGAGGACTTTGATACGCTGATGGTTGATTGGGCGGCGGACGAGTTCAGAAAGAAGTCAAAGATTGATATTCGCGATAACCAGCGTGCTCTGCGGCGTCTACGCACAAGTGTTGAGCGGGCAAAGCGTACCCTTTCGACTTCAACTCAGGCAACGATTGAGGTTGATTCACTAGCAGAGGGCGTAGACTTTAATATTGCTATTACCCGTGCTAAGTTTGAGCAGCTTTGCGACGCGAGTTTTAAGCGGTGTATGGTGCCTGTGGAACAGGTTATGAGGGATTCTAAATACGCAAAGGATGAAATCACCGACATTGTTCTTGTCGGTGGCTCCAGCCGTATTCCCCGTGTTCAGCAGCTGCTTCGTGAGTTCTTTAATGGTAAGGAGCTATGCCAGAGCATTAACCCAGATGAGGCTGTTGCCTACGGTGCAGCTGTACAGGGTGCCGTGCTTCGTGGTGTTGATTCCACAAAGCTGAATGAACTAATTCTTCTTGATGTGACTCCGCTTTCTCTTGGCCTTGAGACGGCGGGTGGCGTAATGACGCCTGTTATTAAGCGTAATACAACGATTCCCACTAAGAAGACACAGACGTTCTCCACATATAGCGATAATCAGCCCCAGGTTCGCGTAGTTGTTTACCAGGGTGAGCGTGCAATGACGCGTGACTGCGATAAGATGGGTGAGTTTGACCTATCTGGTATTCCGCCAATGCCGCGTGGCGTACCGCAGATTGAAATTACCTATGATGTCGACGCCAATGGTATCTTGAACGTCTCTGCAGCAGAGAAGAGCACAGGCAAGTCAAATAAGATTACTATTAAGAATGATAAGCAGCGGTCCAAGGAGGAGATTGAGCGAATGGTTGAGGAGGCCTCAAAGTTCGAGGCAGAGGATAAGGCAGTGATGCAGCGTGTTGAGGCACGGAATAAGGCTGAGGCATACTTATACCAGGCACGTACAGCAGTCGGGGAGGACCCGCTTAAGACAACTATTGGGTCAGATGGTGTGGCAACTGTGGAGGCAACAGTCAAGGAGGGGCTTGATTGGCTAGACACGAACCGTGAGGCATCTGTAGAGATGCTTGAGGGTAAACAGCGTGAGTGGGAGGATACAATTCGCCCGTTGTTTGCTGCCGCTACAGCAAGTGGGGAGAAGGGCCAAGAGCCAGTCCCAGAGCCTAAGATTGAGGAGGTTGATTAAGGCCAGATTCGCACGGTTGCCTTACAGTGTGGGCATTCCGCTTCTGATAAATTATTAGGCAATGTAATAGTCAAAACTACCTTATTTAAGCAGCTAATGCATTTTCTAACATAGTAAACAACGTCCATTTATTTAGAGCCTATATTTTTATAAATTTGAATGGTATTTTTTATACAAATAAAAATAAAATAATGTTGTTACCGATTGGAAATAGTGGTTTTGTAGAGCTTTTAGAGACGTTTGGTTCGGATTTAACTGTAGTCAATGCTGCCCGTGTTTCATTCAATAAGGAATCAAATGAGCTTGTTGAACGCGATGTAAAGTTGATTAATTATTTAGCAAAGCACGAACACAGCAGCCCGTTCTTTCATCCTCAGATTCGGCTTCGCTTAAAAATGCCAATCTTCGTGGCACGCGAATGGTTCCGCCATACGATTGGATTTGCCCGTAATGAGGTTAGCCGCCGTTATGTAGATTCCGCCCCTGAAGTCTGGATTCCTACCGAGTTTCGCGAACGGGACGCAAATCTTAAACAGGGGTCGAAGCCTGAGCCTGTGGCAAATAATGACGAAGTCCGCGAACTTTATCAGAAAGCTGTTGAAACCGCAATAGGTGCTTATAATTCAATGCTTGAGGCAAAAGTTGCCCCAGAAATAGCTAGGTCTGTTTTACCGCTGGGCCTTTACACAGAGTTTATTGAAACAGGTTCCTTGGCTGCATATTCACGATTATGTAATTTGCGTCTGGACCCAAGTGCACAGAAGGAAATTCAGGAATTTGCAAGGGCAGTTCATGATTTGGTTAAGGAGAAGTTTCCTAATAGCTGGTCGGCATTGACTGCTGCCTCCACTGCCTCCACCGCATAAGATATTGGTTTTAAGCGAAGCTTGATTACATAACTTTTTTACAGTTTTTCCCTAAAAATTGATTAGATTTATCCCTGCCTAGAAAAGGCACGGATAAGTGGCCGAGTGGTTAAGGCGTAAGACTTGAAATCTTATACAGTTTCTGTGCGTAGGTTCAAACCCTGCCTTATCCGATTTTTTTGCTAAAAAAAACCTGCTAATATTAGAATATGCCCAAACGAAACACTCTTCGTCTAAGACAGCGTGGTGGCCTGGGTGCTATTTATGGCAAAATCACCGGCAAGAATGGAAAAAATTATCACAACACTAATTTTTCAGGAAAATTAAACGACCCACGTGGTCTAGATTACCAGTGGCAAATAATTAATCAAAAGCTTGATGCACATTTAAAACATTATGTTGACTCTCCTAATCTAATCCATTCCGGATTTGGTGGTAACGATAGAAACGGAACCGTAGCTCTAAGAAACCGCGTGTCCATTCCACCTTTAATGTTTAATTTAGATGGTAAGAATTATGTGATGAGTTTTGAAAATTATGAAGACGGTGCGTATCATGCTAATATACGCGGTAATAATAATCATGTATATCATAATACAAATTTTTCAGGTAGAAAGATTAATGACCCACGGGGCACAGATTACAGATGGTTGCTAATTAACAATAAATTAGAAGAGCATCTCCGACAAACGCTATCCGAAAGCAATATTGTTCAGTCTGGATTCGGAGGAAACGATAGAGACGGTACCGTTATTGTCGATAGGGAAGTTGAAATACCCCCGATGCCCTTCAGCATTGACGGTAAAGAGTATGTAATGAAGTTTGAGCGTTATGAGGAAAATAATTAAGTTCCCGAACTCAATATAAGAGAAATATCCTTTACTAGATTTACATCTACCAATGACGACCTTGTACTATGAGAAACAAGAGGAAGAAGACATAAATGTGTGACTTCTGTCTTTTTATTTGTTGATACTTTTCGGTTCATTAGTAATTCGTTTATGCTTATAGGTATTAGGTCGTACGAACGCGATTTCACTTCATAGCGGTTTAAGACATCAATAATATATTCTAAGTCTTCAAATGAATAAACCAATATTACATAAGACATATTATTTATTATCTTACCAGGATTAATACCGAGTTTAATAACATCAAGCATGCCGTTCAGTATTTCTATTAAGTCAAAAATCTCTTCTACAGCTTCCCTTATTGCTGTATCAGTAGGGGTCTCGCCCGCTTCTTTTGAGCCCCCAATACCACTAATAAACGGTGTACACTTATGGGGCTGATAACCTGCCAAATATAGTTTGCTATTTGTAAAAAAGGCCCCAGCTGCCTTATATTCTTGTTCGTCGGAATTCGAAAGAGGCTTTTTTCTGAAACAACCAAATATATTCATTATAATTCTAATAATAAATATATCTCTTAAACCCTTCAGGGCTTTGCTGGATGGTCCGATGAACACCTTATAAATACGAAATACTTTTCAATATCTACACTTTTAAATAGTACTTTATTTCGAATCACACCAGTTCAATACACATCTTCGGACCCTATATCTATATGTGTTTGACTAATATCAACAAATGCCTGTTTTACAGGTAGTCGTTTTGGTGAATCATGCGTCATATTCCATTCCATGTGTACAGTTCTCATTTTATCAATTATCATTTTATCAATTATCATTATATCTTTATAAAGCCTATATCCAGAAGTTACACCTTCCCTCCTAATTAGACATAAATTGCATTTTCCGTTATGTGATAACCAAACTATATCATTATCAGTTTTATCATATTTTAATATTATTTCTTCTATAAGTTTTGAAGATGTTTTATGCATCTTGCATGTATCGTGTATCAATAGAAACCATACATCCTTATTCACCATATTATTATCTATAAGTTGTTGTATACCAACCCAACTTCCGTAATCATGTAGATTATTTTTGATAGTAACCTCTATGTGTCCATCAGGAAATGTTATAATCGTTTCATCTGGTTAGTCTTGATATACAATTATGTAAATTAAATGAGTCGGGATAGACTTTATTAGATTTTTAAATGCAACATCATAGGTTTTAATAGATGAAATAACAACATAATATGGGTGTGCATCTTCGTTAATTGAAGCCATATTAGGAGACTTATAATTTATACTTGGATAATTTATACTTGGATTGGAATATTATTTTTCAAACTTATTCGGCGTCACCGAAGGCGATGTTTACATATCAGGACAATTAACTCCGCCTTCGGCGACATCTTTGTAATCTGTTTTATGGCAGTTTTAAATATTCACTAGTTTAAATCCCTCAGATTCATGCGGTTCTTGAAAATGTTTCCTGAAAACATAAAACGCAACTATCGGTACTTTTGGCCCGCCTTCTAATCCCCGCTGTTTATTGCGTTCCATAGATTCTTCTATAGAGGTTTGAACCCAGAAAACGCGGACCGGAATATTGTGTTTTTTACCAAAATTAACATATTCTTCACGTTTAGCCCTTGTTCCAGCCGTAGAATCAAACACAATAGATTTATCCAAATGCTTTTCTGCGTCTTTCAGCATAGATGAAACTGACTTATGTGAGTCTCCTTCAACGCGATAATATCCGTCTTTTTCTAGCCCCTTTGCGATAGTTGATTTTCCTGATGCTGGATAGCCAACCATCACAACTAGTTCCTGTGTTTTCTTTGCTTTAACCGTAGCTGGCAGGCTTACAGAGGCTAATGGGAAGACTTCCTCTGGTTTAAAAAAATCCAAACCAAGTCTATCAGCAAACACGCGGTCTTTATCCGACCAGTCGCCCTTATCACCTGCTGCGTCTCCCACATAAAAACTACGTTCGGGGTGTAGCTTAGGAAATACCGAAAGGAACAAGGCTGGGTCAGGTTTTTTAGTTTTGACTCCTATTACTGCTGTTATGTCTAAAGCAAGATCCGCAATTACATTCTTAATCATATCTATTTTCCATGGCTTCGACTGGTCAGTTACTATCACAATACGATGGTCTTTTGCATATTTTCGCACCACTGTTGGAACAGACTCACGGAGATACATCCAATCATCGACATTTTTAGGGAATCGGCGTCCATCCTTTGGTTTTACAAGAGTCCAGTCAAAATCAAATATAGCAAGTTTAGTGCGACGGGAAGGCGGCGATTGTAAAACCACATCATTCATTAAAAAAGGGTTTCTTGTTAGTGCCTAGATTTCTTTTCTGAGTTTTTCTCTTCACTAGAATCGCTAGAGCGTTTTCTTATTCTAACCTGGTGAAGGTGTTCAGGGCCAACTATAACTTGCAGGCATTCGGCGTTGTTTATGTGACGCTCTATCTTACAAAAGAGCTTGAGAAATCGTGAAATCCAGCGACCGTGGCTAACAATTAAAACCTGTTTATTAGGATATTCATGAATCAGCATTTTAGTGAAATCAAGAATAATTTGGTACTCTTCTGTCTTTGTTCGGACTGAAAAGGGATTGGTTTCTGCTACCATGCTACAGTCCCAATAAATAGGTGAATTTTGGATTACTATGTTTCGCTCCGACCGTTGGTTAGAAATATGGGTCCCATAGGGCTGTTCCAGAAGTCGGTCGTCAACTAAAACACGATTATAAACGGAGCGGGGGCATGCTAATTTAAGTGTTTGGCGGCAGCGTTGAAGCGGGGAGCAATAAATAGCAGCGAATTTTAGTGGTAAAAGATTTTGCCTAATTTCAAAAGCCTGCTTTTCACCGGTGACAGTAAGGGCTGCATCCTTTAAATTAGCTGGGTCGACTGTGGCAAGATTATTATATGCTTGAGCATGCCGCAGTAAGTTTATTGTAGTGGGCATTTGTACTAATTACCTTTTTGTAACAAAGTATCAATTTTTTTTATCACGCCATTATAAATGGCAGCCTGGAATATACTTCTTGATTTTGATAAAACAGTTGCTGAAGGGCACAGTGGTGGTCATCGGTTTGAAGAAGATTACCCGATGAGCGAAGAAAATAAACACGAGTTTTTGGAAAATTTACAAACATGGTTAAGTGCAGGACACAATGTTGCAATTATTACACGCGGCATTGATACTGCAATAGGACCGTATTTTGAAGAGATTTTAGGTGTTGCCCCGACTATGAATGATTATGAAAAGGGTAAACTATCGATTTATGCTCCAGATGAGACAACATTTGCCAGTCATAATTCAGGTTGTTGGTGGGCGGGGAAAAAAACGAAATTTGTGGCTGAACTTTTAGGAAAAATAGGGGCCGACCCTGAGGGTACAAACAGTATTTTTTTAGATGACACCGAAGATAATGTTCAAGCGATGGATGCCTGGTTCCCGAAAATGGTGTGTTTAGTCGCTGGTTCTGGTGAATATCAAGAAACTTATGCAACTGTTAACCGTGTTATAAGCGGTGGCCCGGCCGTATTGAATGGTGACAATGGGAGTAACAATGGGAGTAACAATGGCAGTAACAATGGGAGTAACAATGGCAGTAGCAGCAATAGCAATAGCAATAGCAATAGCAACAATACAACGAAAGGTGGATTTCGTAAAAGAAAAACGCGAACACGTAAATATCTACGTTAAAGTAGAGTATGTCTAAAATCCTTGCAGATTCTGCCAGTGATTTTACCCTTGAGAAATTATTCAAGCTTGTAGATGGATTCGGCTATATCAAATCCTATAGTAACCCGTTATTAATTATTAAATACGGTCCACCAGGCTCCGGCAAAACTAGTGCCGACAATCGCATTGAGCAGCTATTTAATGTGCGGCTTGGTAATTTTGCGAAAATCGACAAGGACAGCCCCCTAGTTGCTATTGACGATTTTCGCAAGGGTTCCTTATCTATTATTAAGAAATATGACGGGCTAGCGTATAAGACACAACCAGTTATAAAAAAGGTTGTAGCACTTCAGAACCGGATTTTAGCCTCCAAAAACAAAGAGGGGCTTTCCATTATTGACAAAATCCCGATAGCCTTACAAAGGGCGTTTGATTATAACTTGAATGTACTTTGGGAAACTACGGGGCAGAGCAGTGGCTCTCAGGCTCTGATGGACTTAGTATTTAATAGAATACCAAAATTTTATAAAATAATCATCGTGTTTCCAATAGTATCACTCCAGACTGCGAAAAAACGCGTTTTGCAACGAGCTGTAGAACATCTAGCTGAAGACCCACCCTATTATCGACCTGTTCCAGTTAGTCAAGTTAAACGTGCAACTGAGATGTCCCATAAATATTTCAAGGAAACTATAATACCCAAGGTCTTAGATGGTACAATTTATCAGCTATTTTGTTTTGATAATGAGCTTCCTCTTAGCTTACAGAAACAAGAGGTCAGGTCTAACATTAAACGAACTACGCGAAAAAGAGTTGCACCAGGTTGGAAATTTGGTCTTAATAAGACTGGTAAGCGTGCTATTTTAAAAGATGGTCGCCCGGATACAAAATAAATTATTCTATCAATACATTAAAGTGGGTCTTTTGAAAGGCACAAAAATACTGACTACGCTTGGCTACCGTTCAATAGAGGTTTTAAAGGTTAATGATAAAGTTTTAACTCATGAAGGTAAGGCAATGCCTATTCTTGATATATCATATAAAATTGTAAAGTGGTCTATTGAAACACCAAAGGAGGAGCGTATTATCCGTATTCCGTGGCGTCGCCCGTTATTTTTGACAAGCGACCACATAGTTTGGAGTAAAACACATGGTAAAAAGCTTGCTTGGATGGGTAATTTGCTTTCGCGAAAAACCGATATTTGCCTAAAGAGCGATTTCTACGAAATTTACAATATTCATATTCCGAATCATGAAAAAAATCACCTTGTTGTAAATCTTGGTAAAGTTGTGGGAGCGTGGGCAGGTTTACACGAAAAAAATTGAAACGATGCATGGGACCTGGCAAAGTTTAGAAGCGGGGATGTCCGAGTGGTTAAGGAGGCAGCCTTAAGATCTGCTGGAGAAATCCGCGTGGGTTCGAACCCCACTCCCCGCACTTTTTTGGCCAATAAATAGCAAAAATTTGAATAGTTATAGAGACCTTTTCTTCATTTGAAGCGAAGGTGTCCGAGCGGTTAAGGAGTTGGTCTCAAGATCCAATGTAGAAATACGCATGGGTTCAAATCCCATCCTTCGCATTTTTTTGAAAATATTTAATCATATATACGATTAAATATTTATTTATACGAAGCTATAAACGAAATCGTCTTGGTGGTGTTTCCTGTATGGCCTTTGCTGGCTTTACTGGCAATACAGGCAATACCTTTGTCGTGTTTTTCTTTGTTGCCTTCACTGCCTTGACTGCCTTCACTAGAAGAGCTTGTGCCGTGTTTTTTCGTGAGCCCTTAACTGCACCTACTGCCTTCACTGCCTTAACTGCTTTAGCTGAAGAAGGCAGTGGCCCCCTTGATGCCTTCGCTGAAGAAGTCTGTGATGCGTTTTTTCGTGACCCTCTGGCCTCAATTGCCTCAACTGCCTCAACTGCCTCCACTGCCTCCACTGCCTCCATTGCCTTCACTGGGGAGGATTGTACCTGAGGCGACAGAGCTTGCGGTGACCTAGATTTAGACCGTTCCGAAGATTGTTCTGATTGAACAGGTTGTCTAGTTAATACTTCTTTCCAACGTAAGCGATTCAATGTAGTAATATTATGTCTTGTTCCATATTTCGTTGCTATAATGTCGATTTGCTCATTATGCATATCGAATAACGACTCTAAATAGGCTAACTCAGATGGTTTGCCTATTTTTAGCCATTCATATTGCGGAAGTGCATAACCAGGTGGATTCAGCATTACATTTATTAAGTTTAAAATTTCATCTTTTTTGGCTGATAGTTTTCCTGAAAGACGCCTAGCTCGCCCAAAATCAATTACAAGAGCCTTACCTGGCCCTGTTAAAAATCCTTGGTAATCTAAATTCACCATAACGTTTTGCTCGTGAGAGTCGCCTTGTAAGATACCTTTATCGTGTAATAACAAATGCGACATTCTAGCTAACATTCGTGCACGAATATGTTGTTCTTCGCTCAACGTTTTATCGCGATTTATTTCATCAAGAGTTCTAAATCCTTCAGCATACTCCATTAGAATTAGTCCAAATTGCAAAACGTGTCTGGATTTTGCTAGTTCAGATAAATATTCAAGATATCCGTCTGTGTCAACTGTTTCATCTAAAAGGTTAGCAAATATCGGATTTATAACATCTTTGTTCACGAATAAATCGTAATACGCAGGAGAAATACAGGCTGGCACTACTGATTCACCAAGTTCATAGGTTGCATCGTACGCTTCATTTTGAAACTTTGCCTCTTTTGAAAAATGAGTCATAAGCACAGAGGTTTTTCCGTTTATATTTGATATTGGCGTTTCTTCAAGAAGACTTAAAAAACTCAGTTTTAGGAGAAATGTTCTCACTGGTTTATAGTGCTTCGATTTAAATATATCTCTATCGTGACCTTGACTATCTAGATGGAGACTTACAAGTGGACTTTGGAATCCGTCATGTAGTTTTAATTTATAAACAAGGCCATATCGACTACTGTCCGAAGCAGCCTTACTGAGCTTAGTGATTGTAGAATTGCCAATAACAAAGTTAACAATATCTTTAAAATAATGTGAGTCACGCTCAATGCTATTCGCAGTTATATTAAGAGCGGCTAATTCCTTTATCTTAGACTCTGAAACTAAAAATCTACCGGCCCGCTGCTGACGCACCATTACTTATATTTGAGGTTTTTTCTCTATTTAGGTGTCGCCCTTGTAAAAAATTTGACATGTCGTGCAAGCCGGGCACTATCAAACGAACACAAATGGAACGTCGTCTTAGAAAAGAACGTAATCGATTACGCCTCTTGACCGACGTAATTCAATATTGGAAAGATGGACGCTCAGAATGGTATCTCGGTCACCAGATGAAGTTTTACAATGGCACTGG
>Ga0214923_10009472_pt1 | contig 10141 bp, 21 predicted proteins | sample LL1510_MetaG_FD_177993 | JGI IMG/M metagenome (GOLD analysis project Ga0214923, IMG submission 177993) | Freshwater microbial communities from Lake Lanier, Atlanta, Georgia, United States - LL-1510 | ecosystem: Environmental > Aquatic > Freshwater > Lake | place: USA: Georgia | collected...
GGAGAGCAGGCAGCGCACCGTCAATGGCCTCTGCAACCTCTCCCGTAACGATCTGGGAGCGACCCTCTACTTCATTGCCGTAGCCCTCACGGTTGTAGTACTGGAGGGCTTTGCGACGAGCCTCAGTAGTCTCCGTCTCGATATACCCAAGGGCATCATAAATCTCTGAGTCTAGGACTGCCCTGAGCTTCTCTGGTGTCATACGATCCATTGTGTCTTCACCTGTATGGGTTTACCCCAGTTCGTTGTCTGATTCATGCCTACCGCTAGATACCGGAAAGAGTCACTACCGTGTGACGACCAGTCATGTAAAGGTTTGTCGAAGAATACATTACGCTTCTCGTCGTATTCTCGTCGGTAATTTCTCAAGCAGTCTAAGCCCTGCTTCGTAGCCTTGTGGAACCAGCACCTCGGGAGAAGCCTACGCACTGCTGCAATGCCATCGTCTACAGGGAGTCTCGGTACGACTGTACAGTCAAGACCGGCCTCTCGTAGCATCTCCAGCCTAGATCGGCCTGTGCCAAGTTCCCTGACCTCGACATCGTGCGGGAGGAGCATTTCAGCCTTCTCCCAGTTCCTCGCCTTGAGTTCCCGTACATACCAGTCGAGACCCTGCCCGTGGTTTTCGATGTAGTCCATGAGCCTAATTTCCTGCCCCGCCACTTGAGCAATCCAGATTGAGGTCGAGTCCCCAACGCCCAAGTCCCACGCTGCGTAGGTCTTACAAAGGTCGTCTCTGGTGATCTCGCAGAACCGACCCTGCTGCTCAAGAGTGTTGAGTATCTGCCCGTAGTAACTACCTTCAACGGCTGCATTGAAGCTGCACTCAAACTCTTGGTTGTATTTGTCCTCGCCCATCTCCTTCTTAGCAGCCTCAAGTTCTTCAGCAGGGACAATGCCCGTTTGAGACGCTTTGAATTCAAGTAAAGACCAGCCATCTTCCTTCTCTGCCCGATCTCTCAGGTCTTTGAAGTGGTTCGCACCCTTGGGAGTACCAATAAACATCGCCCAACCAAGCCTGTCGGATAGCGCAGGTCGCACTACCTCGTTCCAGATTTTCGGGTTCATATCACCCACTTCGTCCAGAACCACTCCGTCAAGATATATTCCTCGGAGGGAATCTGGGTTGTCCGCACCGTAAAGGCTTATTCGCCTGCCGTAGAAGTCCACCCGTAGCTCTGAGATGTTCGCAGTAGCGTTTAGCGGTTGTGTGTACTTCAGCAGGTAGTCCCAGGCTACTCGCTTGGCTTGTGTATAAGTTGGAGCGATGTAGGCAAAACGAGGAGCTTCTTTGTCACACTGGAGTGACGACTTTATGAGTTGGTTGATTGCCGCAACAGTCTTGCCGAAGCGTCTATGTGCAACGGCTACAGAGAATCGGTAAGCATCAACTGTCGAATGGAGGTGTAGTTGATGTTCACGAGGCTTATAGGGGATGGTGATTAGCTCTGCCATCCGAACTTCATCTCAATCGGGCCTTGATCCTTACCCGTTACTTCTGTTCTAGCAAGTTTAGGGATGTGGTACTCGATTGCTTTCAAGTAAATATCGCAAGCCTTCTCAGGGCTACTAGCAGCCACTTGGGCGAGCCAGAGGTTGAAGTTCTCAGCATTGTCCTCTGCCATCCTCGCAATGGCTTCTCTGACCGCTTGAGTGGACTTATTAGGCGCACCCTTTGGTCTGCCCATACCCGCTGCTGGCGGTAAACCTTTTGCAATATTCTGCTCTATTTTGTTGACTTCTTCCATGTCCGAATCCTTTATGGTTGTTCGGGAAAATGCTAATTATACATATTAATACATGCCTTCGTCTTCCATCATAGAAGCACCTAACAAACCAGCCCCAACAGTCGGGGCCACACCTTTTAGTATATTTGCAGTTTCCTTTGAAAATTTTCCAATGTTTCCTGTGGCAGATTTAACTTGGTTTTCTTCAAATGGAATCCACACTGTATGCGGTGTTCCACCAGATTTTCCACCAACATCTTTGATTCCATCAAACCCTTGTGACCTCAAAGTTTTCGTTACCCAATCAGGAATAGATGTCCATACCATTGAGGACTGTCCGTTAGCATAATCTTCTTTTAATTGTTTGATCCATTCTTTAGGATCACGGTTTCTTTTATCCCAAGGGTCTGCCCCGTACCTTGAAGAAGGAGTTCTTTGTTTTTTCGATGCTTGTTCTAAAGCAGCGATTGTTGATTCATTTATGCTTGATGTATCTAACGGGTTTTTGATGTCCAAATAAACCGGATAAACGGATGGATAACTAGCGGTTGGAAAGTCCTGGTCGAAACCCTTTAACCCAATAGCGTTTAGAACTTTGCTAAATTGTTCTTCTTTTCCGTACAAAGCGCCACTTTCCAGCCATAGTTTGTTGGCTAGTTTTAATGGGTTTCCAGCGCCTTCTCTTGGGTCTTTCAACATAAAATCAAAAGTGCTATCGCTGACAATTCCTTCTCCAACAACAATGTTTCCTTGGTCGTCAAGACCTACACGCCTGAGTTTTTCAATGACTTCTTGTCTTTCTTGTGGAGACATTCTTGCGCCAACTTGTTCCAAGTTCAAAGTTGACCTTCCAACTTTTTTCTTAAACCAATCTGCGTAATTGGTGTCTTCGTAAGCAAGACTTGTATCTTGTTTTCCTTTTGCATAACTACTTGCTATTTCTGGGTTGTCTGTAAAAAAAGACATTGGCCCAGATGTCGCCCTGCTTTTCTTAAACTGAGTACCAACCCTATCTGGTCTCTGAGTCCCATGATAAACAACCAATGGCGCTCCTTGCTCGCTCACAACCTTTGAAGCCAACTCAGGTTGAGACTGCCAATCTCCAAACCAGTTTTTGAAGTTATCAGTCTGAACTGCGCCCATTGCAGCAGAATCTCTTGGCGCTTGCGGAGCTAGCAACCCAGCCTCGGGCAGTTTCACAGACCCCATTGGTGGAGTTGTCTGTATCTCTCTTACGATCTGTCGCATAGCCCGTTGCGATGGTTTTGCTGCTGGCACTCCAAATGGAATCATCCCCGCCACATCTGCAAGGTACTGTTTGTCTGCGGTGATCGGAATGTTAGACATCGGTGTAGTCCGAAACAACGGGTCACCATAACTCAATTTCTCTACTGTCTCAGCCCTCGGAAGAATCAAGTCCAGAACAGTCCCAAGAGCAGTAGGACGCATTTGTGACTGTATCTGCTCCCTTCCTCTGAGGATGTCAGCCAGTACTCCTAAGAGCCTGTTCTGTTCTGGTGTCTTAAGTTCAGCCATTGTCGTCTCGTCTGCATACTTCAACTAGGTCGTAGGTCTTTGCTCTCTCTGCCCAGGCATTAAAGTCTGGTTTGATCTCTCGCAATTCGTGAAACTCTGTAGTGCCGAACTTCTTTAGGTGATGCTCCTCTGGGTACTGCCAGATATACGCACCCTCTAGTGTGTAGTTAAGAAGCCTCTCCACTACAAATGGGGTCATGGGGAAGTTACCTCGTGAATACCCAGCATCCTGATTCAGCCCTGGGTGATCGAGGTGCTTCTCCATAAATTCAAAGTATCTGTCCCACCAGCCCTTCTTTCCTAAGATGTAGGAGCAGAAAGCCATGTCTACTTGGAACTCGTCGGTGTCCACCATATCTTGAGCCACTTTTATGAGCCTCGGATGGGACTGCCAACAGTTGTAGCTCACCGCAGATATAGCGGGGAATGGGTTAATAATCACCGCATCGTAGTGCCTGAGAAGTTCTCTTGCTTGGTCTTCCCATTCGTCCAGTTTGGACTTGCGGTAGAACTTCCAGCTTATAAGACCAAAGTCGCCTTCAGGTCTCAGGTGTTTGAATATGTCGTACTCTAATCTCGGACACTCGATCTTCCTTGTGTCCAGATGTGTTGTGTTCGGCAGCAGGTGTGCCTTTTGGTCGTCTCGGTAGTAGCTTTGAAAGATTTTCAATTTTTTGCAGCTATCGCCTTGCAAACAAAAACAAAGTCTTCAACGCTGAATTGCTGCTTCATCATGTTGACTTTTTTGCTGACTATTTGAATGTTGTCTTTCCTGTACCCAACCTTGCTATCAATCCTATCAATGCTTGCATCTGTGTTTTGAGGATGCCCAACAGACGGAAAGACCAAAGGCCAGCCAGTCATTGCACAACATCTGTCTTGAGCTTCAAAAACATCAGCCACCTCGTCTAGTGACAAATTCCAATCTAAGCCACGAGTTTGAGCGCTAATTTTAAATTTGTTAAACCATGAAATTCTTATGCCTCTATGCCAACCTCGATGACAATTATCGGTTTGTTGGTTTGAGCATTTTTTACACATCTTCTTGAGCCTTAAAGACTCAACTGCATAGTTCTTTCTCAGATAACTCTGCATCTCACCGCAAGATGAGCATGACTTGTAATACCGACCATCAGTGCCTTTAGTGACTTCCATAAGACCTCCTTTATGGCCTTATTGTATCACCACTTTACTTTTCTCACCACTTCGTTCTGTCCGACCACCACGCTGCGCTCATCTTGCCCTTAGCAATGTTCTCGGCATGTCGAGCCTTGAATGACTTCCTACGGGCTTTTGCTGCATCTGACTCACCCTTCTTCATCGGAGAGCCGGAAACGCCTTGTTGACCGAATCGGATGGTCTTGACCTTATCACCCTCTTTAGCCACTACGACATGTGACTTAGTAGGGTGATTAGGAGTTCGTTTAGGCTTGTTGTAGCCCTCTACTCCTATGCGCTCAAGAATCTTAGCGGCCTCTCGGACTTTCATTTCTTTGCCCTGGCTCCAGCCATGTTAGCAATCAGAGAAGGGTACTTAGTGCCAGACTTCTTTGCGAACGCCTTGGCAGCTTTCTTCTGGTTCGGGCTGAGTTCTTTAGGCTCACCCAATGACTTAGGGCGCTTCTTGTCCCAGACCGATTTCACTTCTTGTACTCCGGCTTGCCCTTCATGGACTTCGTTTCCTTGGTGTACTTCTTTGCTACTGACTGGGGAATCCCGAGCATCTTAGCCATCTTGGGGCTATTGGCAGCAGCTTGCATGAAACGGTTCTGGGCTTTACTCACGCTAGGCATTTTTTATACCTCTGAAATATAGGTCGTGGGGTGGATGTGCTTCTGAAAACTCATACTCTGCGAACTCTGTACACAGAGGCTCAAAGTCTTCTCTGGTCAGGTTTCTATAATAATCACCACAGAAAGGTGCGTCATCAGGTGATGTCCTAGTCGTACCGTGTTCTGCTCTGCCCGTAGTCGCACAAGTGAAGAACACTAACCCCCCTGGTCTAGTCATCCTGACCATGTTCAGGAAGGTTTCTTTCCAGTTCGGATTATGCTCAAAACACTCACAACTGGCAGTGGTGTCGAAATGCCCGTCAGGGAAGTCTAGGTCTTCGCCACGAGCTACTAAGTCAACACAACTTCCTGGCCCGATGTCTACACCCAGATAGTCGCAGTCAAAGAAGAACTGCCTTATCGAGCCATTGACATTGAGACTACCAACCTCTAAAACACTCACCCCAACGAACTTGTCAGGGTGTCTTGCCATTACCGATCTTACAAACTCAATCTGACTCGGATGACTCATTAGGTTCCCAAGCGTCACAGACACCAGACTTTTTGCACTTGAAGTCCCACATCACACAGTAGACCTCTTTATCGGTAACGCCGCACTTGTTCATGGGCATGCCGTACTCACAATTGCCGCACTTCTCCTCACCCTCGGCTGGGCCGTAGTTAGCTTTGAGGACTGCGACCTGCTTGTTTCCTCGGTTAACGATCTCGTCTTGAGTCGCCAGAGGACACTCTCCGTCTTCGAGGAGTCCCTCTTTCTCAACCATCTCAGGCTCTGACCCAAGAAGGCCAATCATAATCGTCGGGCCTTTCATATGCGCTCCAAAAAAACGCCCTCACGGAGAGGGCAAAAAGGGAGGAGAAGATGGGCGCAATAGCCCACCCCGAATATAGCATTACTGTTGAACTGGTGCAAGGGTGAACACATAAATCATGCGTGGCCCGAGCTTGTTTGTGCTTTCAACCTTAACCTTCGTGACCTTCCCAGCCTTTACATACCTCGCAAGGCAGGCAGAGATGTAGCTGCGCTTGTAATTCGTGATGGCCTCGATCTCAGCGCTGGTGATGGGTTTGTCGGACAGTACATCCAGAATAGTTTGGCAACTCATTTCAGACTCCAAGTGTGAACCTGTTGGGCGTGTTTCACAATTTCCCGGGTCACAACTTGAATCATAGCCAGTCGGTTCTCGTTTGGCCTGGATGCGTCTGCCGTGTACTCCCTCAGTTCTTTGGCTAGTTGTTGTATTTTTACAACATGCAGTGCTGGATCGTTCATGCGTTCTTTTCCTTTAGTTTGGCTTCAATGGCTTTGGCAAAAGACTTGTATTGTAATGAGTCAAATTGCTTGTATATGTTAAACACCTCGTCATCCGTCAGCCCAACCCATTCTGCCGTTTTGATCGCCAGCGCAAAGCTGACTAACCTATCTGGTTGAAAATTCCAGCGTCCGAAGTCGTCCATCCACCCGTACTGGTCTGCTAGGTCGAAAATATCATCGTCGGTCATAGCCAGACCCCCATTACATTCCGTGAGTATTCCTTGCACAGTCGGACAACATCGGTTGGCTTCTGGGATATATACCACTGCCGCCAATTTCTTGTTCCAACATCGGTTTCTCTGCGGATGATTAGGTTCTCTCTGGTGAGTTTCCTCATTCGAGCCTGCATTGCTCTGTCGGACATCTTAAACCTAGCGCAGAGGTCGCTCATTGTCCGAGGCTTGAAGCAATAGTCAATTATCTCTTGCATTTTTCCCCCACCAAAGTGTTAGACATGCACCTTCGAGGTCTTTGTGTACTCGCTTGGTGTTCAGAGCGTCATTCCATCCCTGTTCGTAAGCTCGTACTAGTTCTTCGTTGGTTGGTTTAGTTGTGTATACGCTCCACATAAGCCAGACGATTCCTATCCCGACTAAAAGAGGTAGGTAGGAATATGGGCGGTCTGAACTCCGTTCACCTCCAAAAATACTACTTGTGGGTTTTCGCATCGATTCTTCTCCAGCATCTCTTGTTTGAACTCAGGTGTGCAGTCAGTACATGGCCCCATCGCTGCAGGCGCTGACTCAGCAGCCTCCTTCCAGTCCTGATACTGCTGGCGTGTAAAACACATGGGGTACTCCCCCTTGAATTTAGGCTTCTGCAAGGTCGCTCTTCCTTTGATCTTTAGCTGCCGTGATCTTTGAGAGCGCCTCTTGATCTCCGTTAAACTGCCTGACAGCAGCTTGGAACACGACTTGTAGTGCAGGGATAGACGGAGCCGCTAGGATCGACTCTATTGCCTTTGCTGGGTCTGCCTTCTTAGGCTTTGATGCAGCGTTACCGTCATCGTCTTCAGGGGCGATTCCGCAGGCCGCCATGAGGGAGTAGCGACGAGCGTATGTCATTGCAGACCCGAACCCCTGGGGATCGTGTTTAGCTGCTGGGACGGACAGGATGCCAGAGCTAATAGACTCGCCCGACTCGTGGATAAATACCGTCTCGATGCTGACCCCAGACTCATTGGGATGCGACTTCTGGATGACTGCGATCCCGTTAGAGTTCAGTGCGTCAATGACCGCTTCCACGACCGCTGAGAGGTCTGCGTAGCGAGACTTGAAGTGTGGGTTAGTCGAGGTCTTCAGGGCTGGGCCGAAGGCTTTCTGTGCTTTAACAAAGGCTGCGTAGATGCTCATATCTTCTCCTAAAGAAACATAAACCAAATAAACGAAACAACCCAGATGGGGAATACGATTGCGAAGGCGATTCGCTCTGCTCGGGTCTCATGCATCCCAGTTCTCCTTAAAAATACGGATGTCAATGTTTAGGTTGTCGATAAACTTCTCAACCATCTTCATCTTGAACTCGCTGATCTTGGCGGGGTTGTTGAGTAGTTCTGTCTTGAACTCGATGAGCTTGGAAATCTGGCGCAGTTCGTACTGAGCCTGTTCGCAACGCTCCTCCCACTCTCGTTGCTCTGCGAGTGATTCTTCAATTGTGTGTGCGTAGTCGCTGATCCACTGGTCTACTCTGTCCATCTTCTTCTCCTGGTTAAGCAGCTTTAGTGCTGCGTTAAGTAGAACTATACAGGCTCCAGAAGAGAAGTAAACAATTATTTTTGTAGGGGATTACACCTGTTGTATATTTGAGACATGAGTCCTACACAACGCAGTCTTGCGTACATAAGAGATCAGGGTATGAAGCCTTGGGTTTGTGAGTACTGGAACCACTTTGCCAGGAAGCGTGTAGACCTATTTGGGTGTATTGACATCCTGGCAATTGGCAACGGAGAGACATGGGCGGTGCAGACTACCTCTACAGGGGTGTCCAGCAGGGTGAAGAAAATTCAGGAGAGCGAATTTTTTCCCGTGATGCTGGAGTCAGGCTGGAGGGTCTTCGTACATGGCTGGGCCAAAAATACTAAGGGCGAGATGAAACATCGAGTCGTGGAGTTGACGAAGCCCGAGGCACAAGAGTAAAGTTGTATTGCGCTGTGGAAAGCGTATAGGTCGGTATCGCACTCAGTCTCCATTGGGGACGGTCTCAGATACCGTTTCTTCACCGTCAGGTGGCCCGACCCGGAATTTCCACTCTGGGGCTGTCCGCCAATGGAGATTGCATGAAATTTTTTTCTTGGAACAAAATTCAAACCGTACCCTGGACAAATTCTGTTTATGACTTTCCAGGTGTATATGCTATCTACGACCAATGTGGAGATCTTGTATACATAGGTTCATCAATGAACCTTCATCGCAGGCTATCAAGGTATGCAGCAAGACATAGCCCAGATTGGTCTTTGAAAGTTCGGTACACAAAGTTTGTAGGTGAGTGGTCATTTAGAGAGATACGCTTGATAAAAAGACTTAAACCTCTCTTGAACACTCAGAACTTTGAAAAGGTACGCATATGAAAGTGGATATCTGGATGCCACTCTATGTGGCAGATTACTTAGGCGACACCAGCAGGCTCACCACAGAGCAACACGGAGCCTACCTCCTCCTCCTCATGGATTACTGGCGAAATGGGCCACCGCCAGACGACGATCTTATATTGGCTCAAATCACCCGCATGACACTCGATGCTTGGAGCAATGCACGAGCATCCATTGAGCATTTCTTTTCCGTTGAAAATGGCAAGTGGACTCAGAAGCGTGTTGAGCAAGAACTTGCACAGGCTAGAGACAAAAAAGAGGTGCAAACGGCTAGGGCAAAGGCTGCGGCAAAGAAACGATGGGACAAAGAGAATGCTTCAAGCAATGCTACAAGCATTCCTCAAGCAGTGCTTATGCAATGCCCATCACCTTCACCTTCACCATCACCTAATAAAACCTTAAAACAAGAGCGCACAAGTGCGCCTGTATGTCCGCAATCTGTTGATGAGCAGGTATGGAAAGACTACCTAGCAGTCAGGAAAGCAAAGCGCACCCCGGTGACCGAGACTGCAATCCAGGCAATAGAGAAGGAAGCAGGCAAAGCAGGTTGGTCTTTAGAGAAGGCATTGCGTGAGTGCGTAGCCCGAGGGTGGGTTGGATTCAAGGCAGAATGGGTAGACAAGCTATCAAACCCAAAACTCTCTTTTGCTGAACGAGACGAGCTTCTCAAGCGTAAGCGCTGGGAGGAGATGACAGGTCGAGAGTTCCCAGAGGAGGCCGAGAGCTTTTGGACTCCTGACGCACATATGGAGTTGCTCAAATGAATCTCATTGACGCATTGTTTAACAAGATGACCGTTGTATACGGGAACGAATGGACGAAGAAGTGGGAGGGCATGCCTTTAGTGGAAACCAAGGGAGCCTGGGCTGCGGAGTTGAGTGGGTTTTCTGTAGACCAGATTAAGCATGCTCTCGACATGTTGCCAGAGCGCCCACCGAATCTGATCCAGTTCAAGAATATGTGCAGGCAATCGCCACCCAAGTACGAATACCAGCAGCTAGGATATAGGCCACATGTGAACGAGGAGAAGCGAGCAAAACTTATGGAGGCGCTAGGTGAAGCACATCCTCACACATGACCGCACGAGGGTTATACAGGCCATCTCAGAGGCTCCTGATGGGCATACAGTAGAGATCAAAGCACCCAGCAGGTCAGACGAGCAGAATCGTCTCTATTGGGCTGA
>Ga0214923_10009473_pt1 | contig 10139 bp, 6 predicted proteins | sample LL1510_MetaG_FD_177993 | JGI IMG/M metagenome (GOLD analysis project Ga0214923, IMG submission 177993) | Freshwater microbial communities from Lake Lanier, Atlanta, Georgia, United States - LL-1510 | ecosystem: Environmental > Aquatic > Freshwater > Lake | place: USA: Georgia | collected 2015-10-15
AGATAAGGTTGATTATTAGCAGTATGTAATAAAACTTTGTGCTTCTTAACAATTTCTTGAATTTTTTCTTGAATAGCTAGAGAGAATTGTATAATCTTAGATTCGATAACTAATATTTTTTCTCTCTGACGTTCAGAACCACTTCTTAAATCACTTAATAAACTACTCTTAAACTCTTGTGAAATGTTAGACAAATGTGTAATTTTAAATGGTATTAGAGGTGGTAGAAAATCAGACCATTTTGCTATATCATGTTCTTCTGGTATTTCAGTTGAAGAATTTGTCAATAAATATTCAGTTTTCTCAGCAAATTTCCTTTGAACATCAGGAAGTTGTATCAATATATCATCAATAACAGCTTTAATTTTATTTTGAATTTTTTCGGAATTTGTTTTCTTTAATACATTCCATGGTTCAGCAGAATCTCTTATGTCATAAGTTATACAAGCCAAATAAGTTAAACTGCTTAAATCTCCAGCACCTTCAAATGGATATCCTGAAAAAGAACGTACACAACCAGGATGTGTTTTTCGTGTTTTAACTGATGGAATAGAAGTTTGAATAGCAATTAAATAGGTTCCAAGTGTATAAAACAAGAGAGAAGTATTAAAAAAATCCTTATATGAAGGTATACTTTTTCCTTTTGCTGCCATAGCTTTAACTTTATCTTTATAATCACTTTCGCTTTCAACAGTAGCTTTAATAGTTTCAATAACAGAATTAATTATAAATTCTTTTTGCGGTTCAATATTAATACCCATAGCAATAGATAAAGCATTTACGATATTATTAATCATAATAGTTTCTGGTGTAATATATTTTATTGTTTTCTCTGTTAAAGCTGACATTATTTTATTGCCTGCGTCTTCTTCAATAACAGACCTTGATACAACTTTAAATCCTTCCTCAAAACCTTCTTCTGTATCAAAATCGCCTGGACAAATTGCCCAACCTGTATATTTATCTGTCCACCAATCACCATCATCACTTAATTGACCTATACTTGATTTAATTTGTTCCAAAGTATATTGATATGAATAGGGTGACAAAATAAAAGCAGTTGCCAATTGTTTTTTAAATGAAGGCATTAATGGTACACCAGTTTTTACACAATATAACCAATGTTCATTTTCTATTTCGCCAGAAATAGTTGTAATTCCTATACTAGGTCTTGTAAACTTTTCAGCAAATCTCAATATATCATTTTGTTTCTTTGTAAAATCTCTTTGACCCAAAATAACATTTAATAATTGTGTAAATGGAGATACTATTTTTTCACCAACTTCATCTATATTAGCACCTAATTTGTATTTTTGATTATTATATTTCAACATAAAATTAGTTTCTATTTTAGCTATTAATGGAATAATAGACATGAAGTATTCAAATTTGTTTTTAATTTCTTTTTCAAATTCTGATTTAGATAATTTATATTTTGAATCAAATTCACTAATGATATCTTTAAGAAGTAAATTTTGAAGTCCTAATTCATTTGTTTTAATACTTTCACAATTATCACCATCATTCTTAGGAATACTTACACATTTTTGTTGTAAATCACAAAGAATTGATGGTTCATCTGTTATACCACTTTCTTTTGATAATTCTCTATCTAGCACCCATTTATTACCCTTTCTTATGTAGTAGTCAGACTCATCAGCAATATTTTGAGAATATCCCTTAAATAATATAGCGTGTTGACCATCAACAACTTTTTTATTACCATCTATTAAAGTATCCGCTAGATAATTAGCTTGTTCTTCAGTTAAACCATTTTTTTTCATTTGGTCATTTTTAATATGTTCTTTTAAGTTTTCAGGATTTAAATTTAGAACTGCTTTAGCATAACCTTTTTTCTCATCATATTCTTCCATCACACCATAATTTGTTTTGTCATATTTTTTATCAAAATATATTATTTTGTCATTATCATTTTCTAATTGTTCTAATGATGTATACATTTTTGCTATAGTTATTGTTTGACAATTATCTTTTTTTTCTTCATCTTTAATTAAACCGTCATTGTGTTTTTTCTCAGTTTCGAATATTTCACTTACATCAGCAGGGAACATTAAATTAACATTTTGATTTGCTATAGTAGTAGTATATAATCTAGAATAATCTTTTAATATCAATTTACGGAGTATTTCAGAATTTGTAAATGTTTCTTCAGGTTCAAGTAATTGGTATCCTGTTTCAAAAACATCATTTCTTAAATTTCTATTAATTAATTCAATAATTGTAAATGCTTTTGAATTTATAGGTTTATTTTCTTTAACTGAAGCAAGTATTTTAAATATTCTTGAAAATTCAATTATAGACTTATTGTATTCAGAAATTTTTTCATCTATAAAACTCACGATTTCTTGATATTGTTTATATGTTAAATCGTCTGTATAAATTAAAAATGGTTCTAAATATGAAACGACGTCAACAATTGACAATTTTCCTTTAATGTATTTTTTAATTAAATTAAATAATATACGGGTTTTTGGTATTATATTTTGAATATATTCTGAATACAACTGTACTCTAGTCATACCTTTTAGTTGTTCTTCTGGAAAATTTACGATATAGTTTCTAAAACCATCAACAAAATCATTTTCATTAAATTCTAATACAGCATTTACATTTTCAACAAATACATTTGTGACATTTGTTTTTTTCTTTAAAAGTTGCCAATAATTTAAAAATATTTGGTTTAAATTTGCTCTGGTAAGTATATCTGTTCCTGGTAAATTTATTTTTGAAAATCTAACTGTTGGTTCAGGTAATGTCATAATAGATTTAATAGACATCATATCGTTATTTGTAATCTTTACCCTAACTGTTGTCATTTTAGATGATGTGGAATCAGTAATATCTAACTTTGTATCGCCAAGATTATATTTTGATATAACAAAACGTCTATTTCTTACCATATTATTGCTAAAAACAGACGAATATAAGTCTTCTAAGTTATCTATAATAGTATTAATATTACAATTTACTTCTTTTTCTATAATTATATCACTGAAATTTTCATCACTAACATAATTAAATGGCATAAAATATTGTGCTATGTCTGAATAAAGAGCAGTATATTTATTACTTTCAGCTGGTAAATTATTAGACTTATAATTATTTATTATTTCATTCATATCGGAAAGACTAGTACCTAAATCCAGATTAATTATATCATTATTATCTTCATCAATATTATCTACGTTATATATTTTCTTTATATTTTTAACAACTGGTAAAATCCAATATAAATTTAAGTCGAATTTTTTCAACCATGATTTGAGTGGTTTATAATCAGCAGCCTTTATTAAGACACCTTCAATATTGCCATATTGGTCAGTAAATGAAAAGAATTCTCTCAGTTGTTTAAATCTCTCTATCATTATGTGAATATTATTTAATACACGAGGTGTTCTTTGTGTATCAGGAACAGTAGAGAGAATATCATCCAATAAATCAGCAACTTGTACTTCAATACTATACCTTTGTTGTTGAGCAGCAACGTCAATAAATTGAACAACTGGTCCTAATTCTTCATCTCCAAATTTAATTTGGTCTGCTCTTACTATAAATTCTCTTAATTGTTCTTTTACATCTTTTACAGGAACAACAAACTGTATATCTTCAATAGGCACAACTTTCTTCTCTATTTCTAGTTCAGGCATTTCTAGTTCACCTTCTTCAACCTTTTCTAACAATTCCTCGTCAACTTCTTTTCTAAGTGGTTCGGTTGGTTTTTCAATAATTTCGATATTCTCAATAGGTAAATTTTCTGGAATACCTTTATAATCAAAATTAATATAGATAACATCATTATCAGTTGTTTTGATTTCAATCATATCTTCCTCTAAATTTGTAATTTCACCAATAATAATAGCTGGATTAGGTTCATCAAAAATAATTTTAATCCATTTACCTGGAAGAAGACCATTTTGTCTAGCGAAACTAGGTGAATCCGCTCTACTTAATATTTCAATCATCGTAATATTACCATCACCTAAAATACCGTCTTCTGATATTTTGACCTTAATTCTATTTAATGTATCTGTGTTAATTAAATAAGTTTTTGTTTTATCAATATAATCAATAATAAATGTTTGTTCGTTCAAATTTTCATTTGTAGGATTAGTGATATGAATTACATCACCTAATTGAAGTTCTAATTCTATATCTTTTTCTTGTTGAGTTTCTGTTTTTAATTCTTCAGACATTGTTCTATAATTATATTAGATATTTTTATACTTAAGTAAAAATCTATATAAATATAGTTTAAAGACAATTCTATTATTATTTATAATAGATATGTACACATATAATATATCAAGTATTCCTGGATTTAATGAAATTTGCGTTTCTAATGATAATTGTAATTCAAATATACTAAAATTAAATAAAGTTGAGTGTAGAACTAACAGTTCATTATACAAAGTTGTTAGATATGATAAAGATTGTTTATGTGTTGACCTTATTCCATCTTATGGTTTATGTCGTTCTGTTATTATTAATAGTGATGATAGGGTTGTTGGATTTTCTCCACCTAAATCATTAAAAGCTGAAAATTTTATGGTAAAACACCCTATTTTGTGTAGTGATAATATTGTTATTCAAGAATTTATTGAGGGGACAATGATAAATGTGTTTTTTGACCCTTCTATTGGACTTACAGGGGGCTGGGAAATATCTACACGTAATACTGTTGGTGCTACTTCTACTTTTTATAAGAGTTCATCATCTAAGACTTTCAGAGATATGTTTATGGAAGCTTGTTCAGAATGTAAGTTAGATATTAATCAACTCGATCAAGAACTTTGTTATAGTTTTGTTCTTCAACATCCTGAAAATAGAATTGTCGTACCATTTAATAAACCTAATTTGTATCTAGTTGCTGTTTATAAAATATTAGGTGGCAATACAGATAATGTAAATGTTGAAAGTTATAATGTGGAAGATTTTATACATTTCTTTAATGAAAAAGGAATACTTGTTAAATTTCCAGAAGCATATAAATTTGAAAATTATTCAATGTTACTTGAAAAATTCGGGTCTATGAATACACCTTATCATGTAGTTGGAGTAGTTATTCATAATAGACAAACAGGTGAAAGAACTAAGATAAGAAATCCTGTATATGAACAAGTACGACATCTTAGAGGTAATCAACCTAAGTTACAATATCAATATCTTTGCTTAAGAAAAGAAGGAAAAGTTAAGGACTTTTTGAAGTATTATCCTGAAAATAAATCTGATTTTTCAAAATTTAGAGACCAAGTTCATCTTTTTACCCAAACGTTATATTCAAATTATGTTTCTTGTTACATTAAAAAAGAAAAACCATTAATAGAGTTTTCTGAACAATATAGGACACATATGTTTAATATTCATCAAATATATATGAATAATTTGAGAGAAAAAAGGCAGTTTATAAATAATACACTAGTACAAAAGTACGTTAATGAGCTTCATCCATCACTTCTGATGTATTGTTTGAATTTTCAAATGAGAAAGCGAAATGTTGATAATATCAAAGCAACTGATGAAAGTAATTAATAAAAATTTAAAATTAAAAGAAAATAAAAGAAAATAAAAGAAAATAAAAGAAAATAAAAGAAAATAAAAGAAAATAAAAGAAAATCTTTAAATTAATATCAACTATTTAATGATTTGAATAATTGATATTATAATTTGAATAACATATCATAAATTTGACCAATAGTATTTTTTTTATTTAATGTTATAAATTTATCATTAAAATAATTATTTGAAACTTTTTTTGGATTATTAACTAAAAAATTTTTTCTAGTTTGCTTTTTTGGTTGCGGTTTTTCAAATAAAAAATCTGGCACTGAATTTTTTTTTATTAACATATATATTTAAATTATAAATTATTATAAAATCTTTTTAAATAATTTATAAATATTTTTTATTTAGCGAGGAACCAATCTTAAGAAATCCTTTCTTAATTTCATAAAAACATCAATTGAATTGTTAATACATTCTTTTAAATTTCCTTTAATACCAGAAACATCTGTTGGATTAGTATATGCTACACGAATTATACTGTAAGAATCGTGTGGATGTAATTTCTTAAAACCGCAAAATTTTAAAACTTTATTTTCATAAAAGTTTGTAAGCAAGAAATATTCAATAACTTTACCAAGTGTATAGTCTTCATTTTCAAGAATTATATCATAACAATTCATCATAGTGGTTTCAGCCACTTTAATTTCTAATTCATCTTTTTCAATCAATGCGTCAAATTCTTGTAATTTGCTTATCATTATTTTACACGCCAAAATAAGCAACTCACCATTCGTATAAACTCCAATAGTTTGAATAATAAAATCAAAACTATCTTTCTTAAAAATCCTTTTCCCTTCTAATAGTTTCCAATTTATTGCTTCAAATTCAATTTCTTCTGCTTTTTTGCCTTCGTCCTTCCATTGTTGTTTTAATTGCTGTAATTTGGATTCTTGAGTTGTTTCATCAATTGTATTTCCATATGAACAAGTAGATACTACATTATAAGCACCATCTTCCTTGGCAGTTCCTATGTCAAATTCACAAGTAAGATGTATAATTTTTCCATATATTTCTTCACTAGGTTTTGCCTTTAATCTGACAAAATCAATATAATCCCCTGTCAAATCATTTGATGGGAAAATTTCACGGATTTTGTCTTCAGATAAAGGTTTTCCAGAAATTAAATCTTTAATTACAAAATCCTTTGTAGTAACATAAATAGTTGTATCAGTATTATTCTGGACATTGAGTTCCAAAATATAATTTTTAAGTGGGAATTCTTCAACATCTTTTATATAAATTGGTATACAAGATAGTCGATGTTTAACTATCTCATTATTTAAACCACAAGTATTAGCAATAATATTACATTTATTTTTATCACTTGGTGATACCCTAAAGACTACCATAGGAATTTCTGATAAAATTATTCTTCTTAAAGCATTAGCTATACTTACATTAACACCACTTAGAGTGAATTTTAATTTATCATCTCCAGCACCAGAAGTAAGTTCTACGCGCGGAACAATTGTAGAATTATTATTAGAGGATGACATCTTTAAATTTAGATCCATTATATTTACTATATCTTTATATTTAAATTAATAATTTTAATTCATTTTTTTTTAAAATGAGTTAAATATTAAATTACATTTACTAAGTATATATTAAGATGAGTAGTATTTTATATTACAGTAAATATTGTGAGGTTAGTAAAAAATATTTACAGCTTTTATCGAAATCAGAATTTCAAAAAGATATTCATTTTATATGTATTGACAAAAGAATAAGAGATTCAAATAATAAAACATACATTATTTTAGAAAATGGACAAAAAATTATTTTGCCGGAAAATGTCACAAAAGTTCCAGCTCTATTATTGTTAAATCAAGGTTATCAAGTACTATATGGCGAACAAATTTTACAACATTTAAAACCAAGACAACAACAAGAAATTAGACAAGCTACACAAAATAACATGGAACCTATGGCATTTTCATTAGGTGGTGGAGGTTTTGGTGATGTTGTTTCTGACCAATACAGTTTTTTAGACCAAGACGAAGAAGACTTAAAAGCAACAGGAAATGGAGGTATGAGACAAATGCATAATTATGTTGATTTAAATACTGCTTTTAATAGTGGTATTTCTAATACAGGAACAAATGAAGATTTCAATACAACTATTAGAGGTTCAAAAAAAATGGGCGAAGATGTTTCTAACCAACAAATGGAGAGTAAATTGAAACAAATGCAAGAACAAAGAGATGCTGATATTCGTGCTATTACTGGAAATAGACCACCTATGAGTTTTTAATTTAATTAAAATTTATAAATAATAATTTTTTATTAATTATAAATATTTGTAATTAAACCAATTTAAAAAGAAAATTAGAAAAATAAATAATGTCAAACATATTAACTGCGTTTAATGATCATTTCTTAGAATTTTTAAACGATATTCAAAGCGTATTTCCTGAAGATGTTGATGTTTTATCAGCAAAAAATGCTCTTATTGCCATTAGAAAAGCAAATCCAAAAATGATAATTAAAATTTGGAAGGCATTTATAGCAGATAAATACAGAGAAAAAATTGAATCAGGTGATATTTCATTCTTTTTGACAAAAGATTATTCAAATGATGTAGCTAATTCAAATAATTCAGATAAAATTATGGAATCTATCAATAGACTGAGAGAACCCATTAAAAATATGGGACCGGATAATCAATCGAAAGTTATGAAATATATTAAAAATCTTACCAAGTTATCTGATTTATATGAATAAATTCAATTTAATGAAGAAAAATAAATTAATATTTATTATATATTTTTATATAAGTTTGACTTAAATAAAATTAATATATAATAAATAATAATGTCAGAAAATACTAATTCTGTACCAGAAGAGTTTATTAAGGTAATTAGAGATTTTGTAGGTGATTTAAAGACAACTTTTCCAGAATATAATACATTTATTGATAAGTGGTGGAAAAGTAAAGAAAATTTCAATTATATTGATGAAGAAGATGAACGTATAAAAGCATATGAAAAAACAGAGAAGAGTTCAGCAAAACTTTTGTTTGATTTTTGCAAGAAAAAATTGCCACCAAGATTTTTCGATATTTTATATCAAAATGATGAAATATTTAATGAAGATTCAGAAATAGATACGGAGTTTTTTCCCAAGATACATTTTAAAAACTTATGGCAATGTGATATTTCAGATAAAACAAAAGAAACAATTTGGAAATATTTACAATTAATGTTATTTTCAGTAGTTGGAACATTAGATAATAAAGATGCTTTTGGTGATACAGCAAAAATGTTTGAAGCTATTAATGAAGAAGAGTTTAAAAATAAACTACAAGAGACTTTATCACAAATTCAAGGATTATTTGATATGAGTGGTGGAGAGATTCCATCTAATTTAGGTGAAGGTTTAAATCCAAATGATTTACCAAATGCTGAACAAATTAATGAACATATTACAGGAATGTTAGAGGGTAAAATCGGTCAATTGGCCAAGGAAATCGCAGAAGAAACCGCAGCTAATTTGAATATTGATTTTGAAGATGCTACTGATATGAAAGACATATTTACAAAACTTATGAAGAATCCAACAAAACTCATGGGATTGGTTAAAACAGTTGGTGATAAACTTGATAATAAAATTAAGTCTGGTGAATTGAAAGAATCAGAGATGATTCAAGAAGCAACAGAATTAATGAATAAAATGAAAAATATGCCAGGAATGGGAAATATACAATCCATGTTAAGTAAGATGGGAATGGGTGGAATGAGTGGACTAGGCAAAATGAATACTGGAGCGATGGAAGCTCAATTGAACAGTCGTCTTAAGATGGCAAAAACAAAAGAGAGAATAAGAGCCAAGGCCGAGGCTAACGCGAAAGCAAAAGCAGAGGCGCAATTAGCAGCACAAATGGCAACTCAAAATCAACCAAAAATGACAGATGAAGAGATATTAAAATTTATAAACTCAGAAGAAAAAGTAGAGCGAACACCAAGAGGAAATAAAACACAACAAAAAAATAAGAAGAATGGAAATAAATAAGTATAAAATAAAATAATTTAATAATATATATGTCATCATTTCAAATATATTATTATGTTCAGTCACAAAATAAAAAAGCATTAGAGAAAATGGAAATTGATTTAGATAAAGTAGTGCGTAATGGAGATGATATATCAATTCAAAATGTTAAAGAACAAATTAAGAGTAATCCTAAATTTTGTAGAGATGAAAAATCTATTACATATAATTATTTTGTATCACTTATATCATCAGATATAGTACTATATGCTTTAAATGAAGATAAAGTAGTATTAGGAGCATTAGCATTTATGTTCAACGTAAAAGATGGTAATAGAATAATATTGTTTAATGGAATTTGTTCGCCAGATACATATTCGAAAAAAGGAATTGGTAGAGAGTTAATTAATACATTAATAATAATCGGTAAAGCATTTGATATAAGATATATATATTTAGATTGTGTAGGAGAAAAAATTAAAAAATACTACGAAAAATTTGGTTTTAAGTTAGAAAAAACAATAAATAAAAAATCATATGATTCAGATGAAGATTCTGATGAAGAG